>Ga0315282_10002013_pt1 | contig 37956 bp, 29 predicted proteins | sample YL17G07_20_MG_FD_203693 | JGI IMG/M metagenome (GOLD analysis project Ga0315282, IMG submission 203693) | Sediment microbial communities from Yellowstone Lake, YNP, Wyoming, USA - YL17G07_20 | ecosystem: Environmental > Aquatic > Freshwater > Lake > Sediment | place: USA: Wyoming | collected... | reverse complement strand
TGGCGGGCGGCGAACTACCGGTCGAGTTTGTACTACACGAACCTGACTTTCACATTGCGGGTCGCGGGGCTAAGATAAACAAGTGTTTCGTGCGTTGGCTGAGATTAACCATCACGCCTTTCCAACAAAGCCTACTTCATCGGCGGGATCTGCCTCTTGATTGCTCGGCTGAAGCTTTGCCAATGTGCCTCGGTCATAGCTCGGGCGGAAAAAAGCGAAACGCCTTCGGCCCCACCTTCAAAGGAGGCCTCAATGGCTTGGGTCAAGGCCTCCGGACTCAACTGGGGAACAAAGAGGCCGCTGTATAAAGGTATGTCGTCGGGCAACGATTTGACTCCTCTTTCTGTTTGCTCTTTGATCCACTCGATATCTTTGTTGTAGAAGCTATTGTAGAGCATCGGCATAACCGCGTCCAACTTCCATTCCGACCATTGCTGTCGCACCATTTCCCAATTGGGGAAGACTGCGGCCGTCACGAGTTTCTTGTGCTTGTGGGCAATGGGTATCAATGTGTCATTGACGAGATGAGTGATCCTGTCGTAGCGGAATTGCCTCCATTCATTACTCGTGGTCGGATCATCGAGCTTCAGGAGATCAATGCCTGTTCTCTCTTTGAACTCGCGGCGGCACACTTCGCAATAGCAGTAATCATAATCGGCGTATTCCCGATCCTGCACGATGCCGTATTTGGGTTGGACCCCCTCGGCCAGGATCACATCGGGATACCGAATATAGTCCAAATGAATTCCGTCCAACGTTTCAATCTGGGCCAACTCGGACACGGTTGTCTGGATGAACTGATGGACTTCCGGCCGGGATGGACACAGGAATCTATAATAATCGACATACGCTGGTTTCTCCGCTGCCGACTCTCCCTTGCGGTTGACGCTGAACCACTCCGGGTGTTGCTTGCGCACCTCCTCGATATTACACGGCATCGACCACATCCACGCGTGAAATTCCAGCCCTTCGGTCTTTGCCAGGGGCAAGATCCTCTCCATCCAGAGTTCCTTCACGGGAAGGTGTTTGCTGGCATAGTAGGCGTGCCGGCTATCATAAACCTCCGGTAGGATGGCATCAATACCGGCTTGGCGCATATCGGCAAACTGCTTTTTCCATTCATCATTGGATGATTTGACATCCGTTGTTACCCATGCCCAATGCTTCTGCTTCTTTTCGCGGCGCTTGGCGATGGGTAAGTCTCCTACGGGAATCAGACTATAAGCGGCCAAGCCTAAACCACCTCTCCCAAGCGTTTTTAGGAAATCTCTTTTGTTCACAGAACCCTCTTTCGGAATGGATTCTCCCTGATTGTTCATTCGAGCCGCTCGGTTCATGAGTGGCGGCTGCCGAACGGACCGGAGCTCCGCCAGAAGGTGAATCATGGCGGGCAGGAAGCTGCTGCGACGAAACCTTCGAGATTCTACTGAACGAACTGAGACTTAATGGAGTTTACAGTCCTGTTTGCTCCGTCAGCTTGCCTGCCCGCCGTCTTTCTGGCGGGAGCGACTTGTTAGGGCGCACACCAAAAAGGGAGAAAATATGAACCGTGTGATTGCTTTCGTCGATGGGTTCAACTTGTACCACTCTTTGGCCGACAACCCAGGCTATCACAAGTACAAATGGCTGGACATAAGAAAACTAATTGAAATATTCGTCCCTCGAAAAGAGCTCAAGGGCGTATACTACTTCACGGCATTGACTACCTGGAATAGTGAGAAAGTGGGTAGGCATAAGATTCTCATACGCGCACTGGAGCAGACCGGGATCGATATTGTATATGGTCGGTTCCGACGAAAGGACAGATACGACACGGCCTTAATTCTGTCAGGGGATAGTGATTTGCTGCCTTCCCTCAGAGCCGTCAAGTCTACTTTTGCATCGAAGAGAATTGGTGTTCTGATCCCAATTGGCAGAAGAGCTGAGGAGCTGAAGAATGAATGCGATTTCTACACAAGAATCAGAGAAAAAATCTTGCAAAGTGTTTGTTTGCAGATCCATTGATCTTACCCGATGGTGCCTCCCTCGCTAAGCCCTCTCATTGGTCCTAATCATATCTCTACGGTGTGCACCCTGACATAGGATTACACTGCAAGACAACGTGGAAGAACACAGCTTCGCGCAATCTAGCACGAAGGCCTGTTACCTCTTTTCGCTCACTATAGACAGGGGGGACTTGACTGCAAATATACTGCAACCAATACCTTGAATCAAGAACGAGGGGATTGCGAGATCTGATGTGGGGCTAATCTGAGGCTTCAGGGCCTCAAGCCTGGAGAAGGCTCCGCGGGTTCAACTGGAGCGATGGAGCTATGGAAAGAGGAGATTATCTGTTAACTAGTGCTGCTTCAAATTAGTTGTATTTCATTTTAGAGGTAATCCCTTTCCCGTATCGATCTGAAGCTTTGTCGGTCCTTTGCTGGCTGGTTCTTAAATTGAATGAGCCGCTTTCTTTAGGAAAGAAAGCGGCAGAAAGAAACGTGGTCGAAATCGTAACTCCCCGTGATGGACCCTCCAACCCCACAGGCCGTCATTTCACCCCCGTCAAGAGGGGAAGATCTTCCAATCCAAGCTTCACGTGGGGGTGAAATGGAACGCACGAATAGGCAGTCCAACGCACCTGCCGGACGATTTCGACCTGCGGAAGGAAGGACATCTTCGTCCCGAAATCGCGGCAGGCGGGAAGGTGTTCTATCCGTGGGTTCAAATTTCGGCCCGGACGGACAAACCGTTGGAGATGGAGTACATTTGACGGGACGAAATTTTGGCTTGCGGGTAGACGCACCATCGTGCGTTCGATTTCGGGACCACTTTCTTTTGTAAAGAAAGTGCCAACTATACGTTCACGAGCGCTCAGACTGACTACCTTGCAAGTGAACTCGTGTCTAAGGAGTACGTTAGAGGCGAGAGCTCATCACTTGAATCGATACGTCCGCAGCCGCAGGGAATTCGAGACAACGCTCACGGAGCTCATCGCCATCGCTGCCGCAGCGATCATCGGATTGAGCAATCCAAGAGCGGCGACGGGAATGCCGATCACATTGTAGATGAACGCCCAGAAGAGGTTTTGCCTGATCGCCAGGATCGTCCGGTGCGACAGCTTGATCGCCTCCACGACGCCGATCAGGTCGCCCCTCATGAGCGTGATGTCGGCCGTTTCCATCGCTACGTCGGTCCCCGTGCCCATGGCGATGCTGACATCCGCTTGGGCAAGCGCGGGAGCATCATTGATGCCGTCCCCCACCATCCCGACGACGCGTCCGCTGCTCTGCTGCGATCGAACCTGTGCCGCCTTGTCTTGCGGCATCACGCCGGCGATCACGCGGTCAACGCCTGCCTGCGCCGCGATCGCGGCTGCCGTGCGCTCGTTGTCACCGGTGATCATCACAACCTCAAGGTTCATAGCTTTCAGCTGCGCGATCGTTTCGCGAGAAGTCGCCTTGATCGTGTCGGCGACGCCGATGACACCGGCAAGCTTGCCGTTGATCGCCACGTAGATGATCGTTTTCCCCTCCTGAGAAAGCTTCGACACCGCCGACTCTGCAGCCGCCGTGTCGATCGCGTATTCCTTCATTAACGCGCCGCTCCCGATCAGGATGGCATCGCTTTCAACAACCGCGGTGAGACCGAGTCCTGTGAGCGATTGGAACGATTCCACGCTGCTGAGATCGAGCCCAGCCGCCCGAGCATGGTCGACGATCGCGGAGGCCATTGGGTGCTCCGATCGGCTCTCGACGGAGGCCGCGCGCTGGAGCACGGTCCGCTCATCAAATCCGTTCAGGGCGATGACGTCCGTCGCGGAGGGCTTTCCCTCCGTCACCGTGCCCGTCTTGTCGAGAATGACCGTCTGCAGCTTGTGCGCGCGTTCCAGGCTCTCCGCGTTCTTGATCAGAATACCCCGGGAGGCCCCGAGACCCGTTCCGACCATGATCGCCGTCGGTGTTGCCAGGCCGAGCGCGCAGGGGCACGCGATGATCAGCACGGCGATGAAATTGATCATGGCCGCCGTAAACGGCAGCCCGCCGACGAAGTACCAGAGGATGAACGTGATGACAGCGAGACCGATCACAACCGGGACGAACACCCCCGCGATTCTGTCGGCAAGCGCCTGGATGGGGGCTTTCGATCCCTGCGCCTCCTCCACGAGCTTGATGATCTGCGCGATGACGGTCTCCTTGCCAACCGCGGTTGCACGGAACTCGATGCTCCCGTTCTTGTTGATCGTCCCGCCGATGACCTTGTGTCCGACCGTCTTCTCGACCGGCATGCTCTCGCCGGTCACCATCGACTCGTCGAGGGAGGTGAAGCCTTTGGTGATGATGCCGTCCACGGCGACCTTCTCGCCGGGCCGGACGATGATGATATCGTCCTTCACCAGATCGCTCAGGGGGACATCCTGCTCGACGTCGTTGCGGAGAACCCGCGCGGTCTTCGGCTGCAGTCCCAGCAACTTCTTGATCGCGTCGGTGGTCCTCATTTTGGCTTTCGATTCCAGGAGCCTCCCCATCAGGATCAGTGTGACGATCGTCGCTGCCGTGTCAAAGTAGATGTGGTGGGCGGCGCTGCCGACTGACATCCATTCGGGAAACAGAACGACGAGCGAGCTATACAAGTAGGCAGTTCCAGTACCGACGGCCACGAGCGTGTTCATATCGACCGCCAGGTGCCTGGCGAGTTTCCACGCGATGGTGAAGAAGCGCTTCCCGGAGATGAACATCACCAGCGTTGTGGCGAGGAACAACAGCTTGCTCACTTCGTCGGTCGAAAGGAAGGAGTGACTTGTGAACCAGGCCGTCGAGCTGATCAAGCTCAGGGCCATGATCGGCACGGTGAGGATCGCGCTGAAGATGAACTCCGACCTCAGTTTTCTATATGCCTGCTGTTGATGTGAATCTTCGGAAGGTTTCGTGGCGGCTTCCGGGAGAAGCAGCTTGTAGCCTGCATCTTCAACTGCGGAGGACAACCGCGTAAGGTCCGCTTTGGTCCCATCGAACGAGAGCGTCACGTTTTCCGACGCGAGGTTGACGCTGGCCGTCTGGACGCCCTCGACTTTCTTTAGGGCCTTCTCAACGCGCACCACGCAGCTTGCGCAAGTCATCCCTTCAACAGGCAGGGTCAGCGTTTGTATGGTTTTCTGGTTCATGGTCACATCTTCAAAGAGCTCTCTTCGGCTTGGAATTCCTCCTCAGGCTGAGACGAGTGTGTATCCAGCCTCCTCAATTGCTTTCGACAGGTCTTGTTCGGTTATCTTGGTGTCGTCGAACGAGACGCGCGCTTTGCCGATCTGAACATCTTCAACCTTTAAGCCTGGGATCTTGCCAAGCTCCTTCTTCACGCTCATCACGCAGTGTCCGCACGACATACCTTGAATCGTCAAATCTTGGGTTTTCATGTGAGTGATCCTTCTTCTTCCACAACAAATATATGTCGATCCGGGTCGGATGACGTTACATTTTAGCCATTTTCCGTTGCAAGATCTTCCGGCCTTGTTATGTACAACAAAGAAGCCATCGATGGTGTTTCAACGATGGCTTGAATGGTCCGAATGAGTTAGAATTGCGCAATGAGGATCTATTTGGTCAAACGGGAATGTTTGACCATACCGCGCTGGAGAATGTGATTACCACCGCCTCGGAACGTTGCGCACACAACGGACCGTGTCGCGAGCGATGAGCAGTTCCTCGTTGGTCGGGATGACGAACAGGTGCACTCTGCTGCTCGGCTTGCCCATCTCGCCCTCTTTGCCGCCGTAGAGTTGCGCGTTCGCATCCTCATCGATCTCGATCCCAAGCCATTCGAGGCCGGCGCAAATCCGCTGCCGCACGGGCGGGGAATTCTCCCCGATGCCGCCGGTGAAGACAATCGCATCAGCCCCGGACATCTCGGCGAGGTATGCTCCGATGTACTTCTTTGCACGCAAACAGAAGATGTCAATCGCGAGTTTCGCGCGCCGGTCATTGTGCTCCTGCTCCTCCGCAAGCAGATCTCGCATATCATTCGTGAGGCCGGAGAGGCCAAGGAGCCCCGATGTTTTGTTCAACAGGGCGTCGATCTCGGTCAGCGACATGGCTTCTTTATGCGCCAGGAAGTCGATGATGGATGGGTCCATGTCCCCACCGCGTGTCCCCATCACAAGACCCTCGAGCGGCGTCAGCCCCATGGAGGTATTCGTGGATGCGCCTTTTTTAATGGCGCAGGCCGAGCACCCGTTTCCGAGGTGCAGTGTGATGATGTTCGTATTCTCGACATCTTTGCCGGTGAGCTGGCGGTATCGGTACGCGACATAGCGGTGAGAGGTACCGTGAAACCCATAGCGGCGGATCTTGTGCCGCCGGTAGAGCTGATAGGGGATGGCATACAGGTACGAGGTCTCGGGCATCGTGGAATGGAAGCTGGTGTCGAACACTGCCACTTGGGGCACGCCCGGACCGAGAAGGTCACGCGCGGCGTAGATCCCCTTGAGATTCGCGGGATTGTGCAGGGGAGCGAGGTCGATGCAATCCTCTACTCCGCGAATCACCTGCTCGTCGATGATCACGGATTTGGTGAACTTTTCAGCCCCGTGGACCACGCGATGGCCCACGGCGTGAACATCCGCGAGTGAACGGATGCCGGGGATCTGCGCCTCCGAGGAGATCATCCATCGGATGACGTAATCGAGGGCAGCGCGATGATCACGCAAGGGTAACGCCTCTTTGTGACCTTGCTTCCCCGTCGCCTGGAGGGTGACGAGAGATTGGCTGCCGATTCGCTCCACGAGACCCTTTGCCTTCTGCCGGTCGGCATTCTTTTCGATGAGGTCCAGATCGGTCTCGATGATCTGAAACTTCAGTGAAGAGCTGCCGCAATTCAGGACGAGGATGTTCATGTCAGAATGAAAAGAAAAAATGAAAAAGCAAAAAGGGAAAGGGAATGTATCCCTACGACGTTCTCATGCTAATGGTTTATTGGGGGAAACTCAAGATTGCGGATTTCCGTTTTTCCCATTTTTGAGTTATCTTGTCAACAATAACACGCCGACGGAACCTCGCGAGAATTGATCGCGTTCCGCGGTCGTTCATTCTCTCGCACCTTCCGCGAAAAGAGATTGTTCTTTTCCCGCCAGGAGGGGGCTCGGAGGGGATCGTGCCGGTTCTGCATTAACTCGAATGAAAAAATTCACCCTCAAGCAACTTCCGGCTGACAACCTTCACCTCGTTCACCCGCAGCGGTTCCGGATCGACTACAAAAAGGAACTGAACACGGCGCAGTACGAGGCAGTGACGTCCGTGAACGGACCGCACCTCATCATCGCAGGTGCCGGCACCGGCAAGACCCGTACGATCGTCTATCGCGTTGCCTATCTCGTCGAGCTGGGCCTCAAGCCGGACAGCATCCTGCTCCTGACGTTCACTCGAAAAGCTGCGCAGGACATGCTCAGGCGCGCTGCAATTCTTCTCGACAGCCGGTGTGAGCAGATCGCCGGCGGCACGTTCCATTCGTTCGCAAACAGCGTCCTGCGAAAATATGCCACTCAGCTCGGCTACGAATCCAACTACACGATCCTCGATCAAGGCGATGCCGAAGATGTGGTGAACCTGATTCGAACCCGGTTGAAATTTGACACAAAGGAAAAGCGGTTCCCCCGGAAAGAGGCGTTGTACGACCTCTACAGCCGGTCGGTCAATACCCTGACGCCCACGAAGGATCTCTTGGCGCGAGATTACCCGCACTATCTCGCGCTCGATGGCGACATTCAGACGGTCCATAACGCGTACGTGCAGTACAAGCGCCAGCACAACCTGATGGATTACGACGACCTGCTGGTCAACCTGGCCCTGCTGTTGAAGAAGAACGAGTCTGTCCGCGCGCTCCTCTCCGATCGCTACAAGTACATCATGGTGGACGAGTACCAGGACACGAACAAGATACAGGCGGAGCTGGTGAGACTCCTGGCATTTCGACATCAGAACATCATGGTGGTCGGCGATGATGCGCAGTGCATCTACTCATTCCGCGGGTCGACTATCGACAACATCACGACGTTTCCAAGCGAGTTCAAGGAGTGCAAGATCATCAAGCTTGAGGAGAACTTCCGGAGCACGCAGCCAATTCTGAATGTGGCGAATGAGATTCTGAAGAGAAACGCGGGCGCAGTAAATGAGAAATCAAATTCGCTGTAATGTTTCTTTTTGCATACTGCTGTTGGATATCTCAATGTATTACAAAGAATTATACACGCGAAAACAAGGCGGGAGCCTTCCGCAGTTGATCTCTGCGGAGAACGAGAACATGCAATCGCGCTTCGTGGTCCAGAAGATCCTTGGGCTGCGCGAGCAGGGGATTCCGCTCGAGGAAATGGCTGTTTTGTTCCGTTCCTCCTTCCACTCCTTTGATCTCGAGATCGAGCTCACAAAGGCCAATATTCCCTTCGTGAAGTTCGGAGGGTTCAAGTTCGTCGAGACGGCGCACGTCAAAGACGTCATTGCGTATCTCCGGGTGCTGGAGAATCCGCGGGACGTCGTCTCCTGGAACCGCATCCTGCTTCTCATCGACGGTGTCGGGCCGCGGACAGCGGAGAAAGTGATCGATGATATCCTCAAGCGAAGGGTCGCCGTGCCTGCGGGCGGCGGTGAGGCGCTGCCGACGACGAAGTTCTGGATGCAGTTCAACGATTACTCAGACAACATCCAGCGGCTCTTCGGGATGTTGAAGGAGGTTGCTTCGCCGAATATCGCCCCCGCCGAAAAGACGTATCAGGTTCTGCAGTACTATGAGCCCATCCTGCGCGCCCGGTATGACGATCACCAGAAACGAAAGAAAGATCTGGAGATGTTTCAAAACATCACCGAGCGGTACCGGGATGTGGGCTCCCTGCTGACCGATCTTGCCCTGGAGCCTCCGAATGAGAGCATTGTGGATGTCGAGTCGCCGGGTCCTGAGGACGAGTACCTCACGCTCTCGACGATCCACAGCGCGAAGGGGCTGGAATGGAACTCCGTGTTTATCATTTATGCACTGGAGGGAAGATTCCCGGCCATGCATGCCGTCGCGAGCGATGAGGAGCTCGAAGAGGAGCGCCGGCTGATGTACGTCGCCTGCACGCGTGCGAAGGAGAACCTCTTCATTACCTATCCGATGAACATCTACGATCGTGAGAGCGGCCTCATCCTGACAAAGCCGTCACGGTTCATCGAGGGCTTCGGAGAACACCTCCTGGAGCCGTGGGTGGTTGAATAGAATGACATTCCGCTCCTCCGGAGCTCGATCGTTGTCTCTTGAAATTTCTAAAGACATGGCGCTCCTGACGGAGCGCGATGTGTGAGACGCTAACGATGCACCCGGGGAGCTTCTGCGTAACTCTCCGGAGCAAGTCGATGAGCTAAAATCGATAGCCCCCCACAAATCGGACCTGGCGGAAAATGCTAATGTTCGATGCCGCAAGAGTTCTCACGGGTCCGGTTTCGGAGTGCATTTAAAGCCTCAGAGGGATAGCATCACCACCCTGAGCATGGACTCGCGCAATTACGCGCAAGGCAGCGAAGAAGCAGGCTTGAATGCCCCGTAGGGGCGGTATTTTTCTAGAAGTTCACCCAAAGAACGCCGAGAGCTCCGCTAGGAGCGACATCACAATGGCCAACACCTACACGCAGATCTACATACACATTGTCTTTGCCGTCAAAGAAGAGAAAATCTTATCCGGAGAGAATGCAAAGAGGAGCTGCACAAGTACATTACCGGGACAGTCCGAAACGAGAAGCAGAAGCTCATTGCCATCAACAGTGTGCCGGATCATATCCATATGCTTGTCGGCTTGAAACCCGACCTTGCTCTATCGCACCTGGTGCGCGATGTGAAGGCAAATTCCTCAAGATTCGTTAATGACAAAGGATGGCTGAGAGGAAAATTCAACTAGCAGGAGGGATTTGGGGCTTTCTCGCACTCGCATGCCGAGTTAGGCAGGATCGTGCGATATATCGAGGAGCAGGAAAAGCATCATTCCAAGAAGACGTTCACTGATGAATATGTTGACATGCTGAGAGACTTTCACATCAACTTTGACCGGAAATACATTTTCGAGAAAGCTGACCCAGAATGACATTTCGCTCCTCCGGAGCTCGATCGTTGTCTCTTGAAATCTCCAAAGACATTGAGCTCTTCATGGAGCGAAACTTGTGAAACGCGAAGAAGCTCTGCTGCGAAGAAGCACTCCGGCAGTTCTTGACGAAATTCAGACCAGAAGAATTTCTCAGTGACCACACAATCGGAAATCCTTTACCTCGATCGAAACGAAAACCTGTACGGCCCTGCCCCCAAGTGTTTCGAGGTTCTCCGCTCGATCAGCGGAGATGAGCTGAGCATCTACTCGCGTGACTTCATGCGGGGGGTCAAAAGCAGGCTCTCCGAACGGCTGGCGGCCGAATTGAATATCCCAGAGCCGCAGATTCTCCTCAGCGAGGGAAGCGAGGACATGCTCAAGCAAGCTGTCCACTGCTACCTTGGCCCTGGCGAGAAGATCCTTTGCCCGTCGCAATCGTGGTGGTACTACCAGAAGGTCGCATCTGAAGTGGGAGGGGAGACGATCACATACTCTCTGAAGGAGGGGAAGGATGCGTACTTCTATGATGTGGACGAGCTCATTGCGCTCTACCGGAAGGAGTCTCCACGGGTTGTGTTGATTGCTTCTCCCAACAACCCTACGGGCAACTCTTTCCCTGACGAAGACCTGAAGAAACTGACGGAGGCGATCCGTGAGAGCATCGTCGTCCTCGACGAAGCCTACTGGGGATTTGCCGACACTTCGAACGAGCACATTCCCGAGCTTATCGGGCGTTACCGTAACCTTGTCGTTCTCAGGACATTCTCGAAGTACTACGCTCTCGCTGGGGCCCGGATCGGATTTGCGGCGGTGGGAGCGAGCCTGAGTCGCCTGACGAAGTTCGCGTCGCGCTATCTCGGGTACAACCGCGTTTCGGAGGTGCTCGCCCTGGCCGCGCTCGAGTCGTCGGATTACTATAAGACGATCAGCCGGCAAATGCGCGCAGACCGGCAGCGGTACTACGAGTTCTTCGCCCAGGAGCCGGGGTTTCATTGTTATCGATCGGATGCTAATTTTGTCCTCGTCAGAATCCCACCCGGACTCAAGGAGGCAGTGCAACGATTCCTGGATGAAGAAGGGGTTGCGATCAAATTCTTCGCCGAAGCAGAATTCGTTCAGTCTGCACGCATCACGCTCGGCAAGACGGAGCAAAACCAACGGCTGCTCCAAGCTCTCTCTGAGTTTCTGCGAAAAACAGGTTCACGCGGAGTCCCATCGTGAAGTGCATCATCCTTGCCGCGGGTACATCGACCCGTATGAGATGGTTCACCGATGACATCCCGAAGTGTCTCCTGCAGGTCGGTGGAAAGACGATCCTGCAGCGCACGATCGAGCTCGTTGCCGCGGCGGGCGTTGAGCAGATCGGGATCGTGCTCGGGTACAAGGCGGAGACGGTGCGGAGGTTCGTGAAAAACCACTTTCCGTTTCTTCGTATCCGGTTCATCATGAACCCACAGTACGAATCGACGAACAACGCGTTTTCGCTTTTGATGGCGCGCGAATTTTTCACGAGCGAGGTAAGGAACAACGCGCCTCTGCAGGAACTCCTGCTCTTGGACAGCGATATCATCTTTTCCCCCGAGTTGCTCCCCTCCCTGTTCAAACACGGGTCGCCGAACCGGATCGCGGTGCGAGTTCAAGGAGAACATGATGAGGAGGAGATACGAGTGAAGGTCGATCGGGACGGGAACATCGTCGTGATAGGGAAGACGATTCCGCTGGGCGAAGCGTTCGGTGAATCGATCGGCATTGAGGTATTTTCGCCGGCCGATGCTCAAGTACTATTTGAGACGGTTGAGCGGCGGGTGCGAGGTGGATCCGGACGAACGGAGTTCTATGAGGCTGCATTCCAGGAGATGATCGACAACGGTGTTCAGGTCCACGCGGTTGACGCCAGTCACTACCCTGCGGTAGAGATCGACACGCCGGAGGATGTTGAAGTCGCCGAGAAAGTCATTATTCCACAGATTGAACTCGCAAGGAGTTCGGGTGGATAAGAATGACGAGTGCGAGGACCACATATGAATATGAGAAATCTCTCAAGTCGAATGTCTCCGATGAGCTCGTGAACGTGTACGTCCTGCGACCGATCGCCGGGGTCATCGTCCGGCTGTTGTATAATACGCGCGTTACTCCTAATCAGTTGACGGTTGCTTCAACAGCAGCGGGCCTTGCGGCTGCTGCATTCTATCTGCAGGATGAAGCACGCACGACTGCAATCGCCGGCCTGCTCGTGATGCTGAAAGATCTCCTGGATTCCGCCGACGGGCAGCTCGCACGCGCGAGGCAGCAGTACGCGCGCATCGGGAGATTCCTGGATTCGATTGGTGATTTCGTCGTTGACGCTGCCGTGTTCGCTGCAATAGGCTGGGTGCTCTCTGCGTCGAGCGGGAATCTTTGGTTGCTCGGGCTTGCGTTTCTAGGATTTGCCGGGATCACGCTGCGCGTCTCCTATCACGTGTTCTATCAAACTTCGTTCCTTCACTTGGAAGATAAGTACCGGATCAATCGCATCACCGAAGAAGTGAGGGAAAAAGATCTGAGCGGCGATCGATTGGCCCTCAAACTCCAACGCGTGTTCCAAATCGTCTACGGTTGGCAGGATCGATTCATGGTCCGGCTTGACGCTTGGTGCAGAAGGGGCAGGGGGGACGAGCAATTCTTGAGTCGATGGTACTCTGATACGGCAGGGCTGCGAATCTCCGGACTCGTCGGCATGGGCACGGAGCTCTTCCTTCTGATGGTCTGTTCAGTCCTCAACCGGCTCGAGCTCTATCTCTACCTCAATTCGTTCTTGATGAACGGCATTGTGGTTTTCTCTCTCCTGTATCGCGGCCTGTTCCTCAATCATAAACTTCAACGTGGGGTGGTAAGATGAAACTTCGCTCTCTCTTCGCAGCTCTCGTCGTCGCCGCAACCCTTGTTCACGCTCAAATTCCTGGGGTGAAACAGAGTCGCGTCCTTCTCCCCAACGGCTGGTGGCTCTCACCCGCCGGAGAACAGATTCGACTCGGCGACTTTCCGATGAATGCCGCACTGTCGGATGACCAGCGGTACCTTGCCGTCACACACAGCGGGCAGTCGAAGGCACAGGTAATGCTGGTCGATCTGAAACAAAAGAAGGTGGTGCAGGCGATCCAATTGAAGGATAGCTGGCTCGGCATCAGGTTCGTCGGGCCAAAATTGTTCGTCTCAGGCGGATATCAAAACTGCGTGTACACGTTCAGACTTCAACGGGGGAACCTCACCCCCGAGGATACGATCAGGTTCGTTGAAGGGGACCCGAAGTACCAAGGAGCTGCGTCGGGTTTGGATGTCCGCGAGAACACGCTTGCGGTGGTCTTCCGAGGCGATAGCACGCTCCGATATCATGATCTGACGACGAAGCAGCGGGAGGTCGTGAAGCTCGATGGAATGCCGTATGGGTGCAAGTTCCTGAACGATGGGTCACTCCTCGTTTCGATCTGGGGCTCCAAGAAAATCGAGGTGTACCAGGGATCGAAGCTCTTGTACGAATGCGCCACCGGGGACCATCCGAACGAAATTATTACCGCCAAGGGTGACCGCTATGCCTATGTCGCATGTGCGAACGACAACACGGTGAGCGTTATTGATCTCGTCGGGAGGAGGGCTGCTGCCTCCATCTCGACGGCCATCTATCCTGATGCACCGGAAGGATCGACGACAAATTCTGTGGCACTCTCGCCTGACGGGAAGGTCCTGCTCGCCGCGAACGCGGACAATAATTCTCTCTCCATCATCAGCGTTCAGAACCCGGAGCGCCCGAGGCCGATGGGTTTCATTCCGGTGGGATGGTACCCGACCAAGGTCATGGTCTTGAAGAACAAGACGGTGCTGGTCCTGAACGGGAAGGGTGGACGTTCGATGGCGAATCCAAAGCGGGAGTACATTGCGAGCCTGTTCCCCGGTTCGCTCTCGATCTTCCCGTTCCCGGGTGAAAAGCGGCTCGCGACGTACACGAAGCAGGTTTTCGACAACACACCGTACAAGCAATCAGAATTACTGAAGCTAGCGTTCAAAGGAGAGAACGCGGTTCCAAAGAGCGTCGGCGGGCCATCGCCCATCAAGCGCATTCTCTACATCATTAAAGAGAATCGGACGTACGACCAGGTGTTCGGCGATATAGCAGAGGGCAACGGTGATACCTCCTTGTGCCTTTTCAACGAGCGCGTGACACCGAATCATCACAGGCTCGCGCGCGAGTTCGTCCTGTTTGATAACTTCTACGTGAACTCCGAAGTGAGCGCCGATGGGCACAACTGGTCGACCGCGGCGTACGCAACGGACTACATCGAGAAGACCTGGCCAACCCAGTACGGTGGACGGGGCGGAGAGTATGACTTCGAAGGCAGCGAGCCGACGGGGAGGCCGAAAGCGGGCTACCTCTGGACCTTATGCAGTCGACACAATGTGAGCTTCCGTATGTATGGGGAGTTCATTGATGCGGGTGAGCCCATCGGAACGACCGGCAAGCCGCGCGATCCGAGCATCGGCAAAAACTTTGCGCCATATTATCGCGGTTGGGATCTCGAGTACTCGGACGTGGAACGCTACAAAGCGTGGGAGAAGGAGTTTGCTGAATTTGAACAGAACGGCAACCTCCCGAGCCTCTGCATCATGCACCTCCCAAACGATCATACGGCGGGAACGAGGAAGGGGGCCCTGACTCCCAGCGCCTACGTCGCGCAGAACGACTACGCGCTCGGACTTATTGTGGAAAGGATCTCGAGAAGCAAGTACTGGAAGGAATCTGCCATCTTTGTCGTGGAGGACGACGCGCAGGATGGGCCCGACCACGTTGATGCACATCGTTCGGTCGCTCTTGTCATCAGCCCGTACACGAAGCGGCACTACGTTGATCACACCTTCTACAGCACGACATCGATGCTGCGAACGATGGAGCTCTGCCTTGGAGTGCCGCCGCTCAGCCAATATGACGCCGCTGCAACTCCAATGTTCAACGCGTTCACCCTCACTGCCGACACGACATCCTACAAGGCGGAGGAACCGAGGATCGACCTGAACGCGACAAACAAGCCGGGCAGCTACGGCCAGACATTGATGGAGAAATTGAATCTCAAGCGTCCGGATGCGGTGCCCGATCGGACGTTCAATGAGATCGTCTGGCGCGCGGTCAAAGGCACGCCGATGCCCGCCCCGCGGTACTCGATCTTTTCACGCGCGGGAGCCGACCGAGACGACGACTGAGCTGAGATTGTCGTCAAGTGGGGGTCCGAGTACAGATGAGCGGGGGGGAGAAACGCAAGGTGATGATGTGTCTGTGCAGCGGATTAGTCGATCTTTGACGAGGTGTCGTTCTTCTTCCGCGTTTCCCTGAGTTGTCTGAACCGCTTGAGTTTGCCCTTGATCGTCGCCAGCAGCGTCTCGTCTGAGAAGGGTTTGGTAAGATAGTCGTCAACGCCGAGCTCTTTTCCGGTGCGGATAAGGATTTCATCGGATAATCCGCTGAGGAACATAAATGGAATATCCTGGAGGCGCTCAATTTCCCGGACTTTTTCGTAGAACGTGAATCCCCCCATCGTGGACGTCTCAAGATTGATGTCGGAAATGATAAGGTCCGGCGTTTCTGCCTTCAGATACTTGTACGCATCATCGGAGGTCGTATACGATTTCACGTTGTAGCCGGCCTCGCGTAGCGTCTCTGTGACGACGTTGAGGAGCCGGACATCATCATCGATCAGAATGATGGTCGGCGGCTGAAGTCCTGCGCGAATCTGCCAGAGGATCTCAGCCTCGATCTTGTCGAATTCTTCAGGGGTGATATGAAAGCGTTTCCGGAGGTCGGCAAGCTCTGATGCACGCTCTGGGGTAATTGAGCCGGAAGCCCAAGCGTCTCTGAATGCTGCCATGTAGCCCTCGCGCTGTGCCTCCTTCGTGAGCTTGGTGTGTTCCTCAAGGGTGATACCATGCATCAATCGCAGCTCCTTGAGATGAGTCTCCTCCATCGGAGTGGTGGCGCCATCTGCCCAGGCCCTCACCAGCTCGACTTTGTATTTGACGAGCTCATCAGCGTGAGCGGCGAGACTCTCACGTTTCCTTCGTTCCTCCTTTGCCTGCCGGGTTAGCTCTTTCTCTGCGGTCTGCAACTCGGCTTCTAGCTGTTCGAGTGTCTGTGTCTCTTCCTTTCCTTTTTCTTCCTTCTTCTCTGCTTCCGGCTCGGTTTGTCGAAGCTCCTCTTCCCGGGACGCCTGCTCAAGTTTCTCCTGTGCATCCTCGTCACGTTTTCGAGCAGCCTCCTCGGCCTGATTTCGTGTCCTCTCTTCTTCTTTGTGGCGCTCGTGCTCTTCCTTGAGATAAGAAAGCCGTTCCTCGTACGCGAAGATGTAGACGTTCTTCGGGTCGATCTCTTTCGCTTGGATGATCTCGCGCATCGCCTGGTCGATTTCGCCCGACCGAATAAGGCGGTCGACCCGCTTGAGCATCTCGCTTACTTTCTTCTTGATGTCATCTCGGGCAGTCAGTTCTGCCATACGCGTTCCCGACGTGCAAGACGCAAAGATTGCCTGCTCTCTCCGTTTGGCGTACCAGCTTGAGCAGCCATCGTTGGCACGCGGATAGGCACGGGGGCCGAGAGTGCGCTCTCGTTTCCAAGACGATCGACCGCCGTGACGGCGTAATACCATTCACCTTCCGGAGCCTTTGCATCGACGAAGGACGTGACGTCTCTCCCCGTTATGGAGACGATGCTCGAGACGTCTTCAATCGACATTCGCTGCCCATGCGACCGATAGATGACATAGCACAGAGGCTCACGTTCGGGAGGTGGATCCCATATCTGGTCAAGTCCACCCGCAGAGAAAAAGACCACGCCCGGCAGGCCTTTCTGTCGGATATCTTGAATCTCCGCCGACAACTCCTCCCAGCCGGCTTTGGCAATGAGGCCGGTCGAGAGCCCTGGAAGGATGTAGCGGTCGTAGGCAACGCGGTCCTGACACTGCGCGATCAGCGGATCGAAGGGATGCGTCGGGTGCGAGCGTTCCCAGTACACCATCGGCACGATGAAATCGATTTTCCCCAGCTCCATCCAGGCTCGAGGATCCTGGTAGACCACGGAGTACGAGTTCCACCCTGATCCCATATATTTCCCGACGACGGCAGCAGAAACCTTCACCCACGGCTTGGCAGCAATGATGGCGTTGTACGCGTCAAACACGAATTCGTTGATCTGCTCCCGTTGCCAGTGCTCCCAGGCAAGCTTGAACGGGTTTCCCCACGCGCTGTTGAACCGGGCGACGCTGATCGAATCGTGCGAGTATCCTTTCGACGGCGATTCTTCCGGATACCGGATGTAGTCAAAGTGGACCCCATCCACATCGTACTTCGACACGATGTCCATCACAACGTCGAGGATATGCTGGCGAACGGCCGGTATGCCGGGGCTTGCCCAGATGTAGCCCTCCTTCGGCGCGTCCATCGTCATCGGCTTTCCGTCCTCGTCGCACACGACCCACTCCGGATGGGCGAGGAGCGGCTGAAGGGGAGTCGTTTCGACGGGAAGGGTCTCACCGCGCCAGATCGGGAACGTGTTGATCCAGGCATGCAGCTCCAGGCCGAGCCGGTGAGCCTCGCCGATGGCGAATTGCAGGGGATCCCACCCGGGGTCCTTGCCAAGGACCCCCGTGAGCTCGGCGGCCCAGGGTTCAAAAGAGGAGTTGTAGAAGGAGGTTGCGTTACCACGAACCTGGAAGAAAACCATGTTAAACTTTGCCTTACGGGCCTTCTCGAAGACCGAGCGGATGTACGCCTTTGCTGCTTCGGGATCTTTCTGCAGAACGGTACCGGTGTATTCGAAGCGTGACATCCAGACCCCGCGTGCTTCGCGTTTTCCGGTGAAGACTTCCTTTCTGCAGCTTGCAAGCAGCAGTACGACAAGCAGCGGCAGAGAAGAGTAGATGCAAGCCCGTTTCATGCCCGAAGGTTCAGAGAAAATCACGCGAAAAGTAAGCAACTGTTGAAGCAAATGCAAGAAACGGGGACGCGGGTAGTGTCCTAATTCGAATCCAAATTGCGTGGTGTCAGGAGTTACCCCCTGACCGCGCAAATTAGGACAACACTCGGATGCGAGCGTGACGAATAACAAATGCATGTTGGAACGGACGAGAGGTTGAAGATCGTTTTGCGCCCGCGTGGACGCCCACCTTGCTTTTCGTCCCCGTGTTTTTCATATTCAATCGTCCCAATTTGGCACGTGTTCGCCGACCGCTCACGCCAACCCGAGCGAACAATCCTTCGGCCCCGCGAGCTACTGCGAGACGCACGTCCGTGAAGAAGGGCATGAATGCCCTTCGGCTCTTCTAGTCTCTGTGCTAGCCTGACCCTTAAGGGTCAGGCTAGCGATGTCGAACCCAACAGTGTGACACCCTTCAGGGCGTTAGAAACGGAGGATCCATTGTCACAAACCTTCTACAAGATTTGGATCCATCTCGTCTGGAGCACGAAGGAACGGGAGCCGCTGCTCCTCAAAGAAATGCGGCAACAGGTGTATAATCATATGAGAGAAAAAGCAGCAAAGGAAGAATATCATCTCGATGAGCTTGGAGGTACCGCAGATCACATCCATTGCCTCATCTCACTTCAGCCGAGATTCTCGGTCAGCGAAGTCGTTAACAAACTTAAGGGTGAATCATCGCATTGGATCAACTCCGAGAAGCTCACGAAGGGACATTTTGCGTGGCAGGGTGGATTCGGTGCATTCTCCGTCTGTGAAGAACATCTTTCCAGGGTGCGTGCTTACATCCAGAATCAAGAGGAACATCATCGGAAGAAATCCTTTGCGGGAGAGGTGGCCGATTTTCTTGAAGCGTATAACGCTGAGCGGGTGTTGGCGGATTGAAGCGAATTTTCCACGATGAAGGGCATGAATGCCCTTCATTCGAAACATCAATTTGGCCGTCAGCCCGACCGTTAACGGTCGGGCTGAAGAGCCTCCAACGTTGTGGGTTTACGCCCTTCAGGGCGTTCAATGTTGCCAGCAACAGCATATCTCGATAACAGAAGGAGCACAGCGATGAAGCTCTTCAAGATCATTCTTCCCCTCGTTCTCGTCCCCCTCATGGCTTTTTCGCAAACGAATGTCGATCGCCTCGTGAAGACGCTCGACTCGCTCACCCTTGCTTCCTACGACGACTGGAAGGCGAGTCCGGACCTCAAGGCCTACCAGCCTCAAGGCGATCCAACGCAGCCGGGCTTTGATGATGCCGGCTGGCGAACGCTGAAACTCAACGAAAGCATCTATCCCGATTCGTGCTGGCTCAGGAAAGAGATCGTTCTCCCGGAAAAGATCCTTGGCAAGCCCGTCAGCGGTCCGATGAAGCTGCTTGTTTCGGTCGATGATTACGGCTATCTGTGCATCAACGGCGTCAGCAAGGGGTATTTTCCGTGGGACGGAGAGTTTGAGCTGACGCAGAGCGCGAAACCCGGCGAGCGTTTCTTGATTGCCATCAAAGCGATCAACACGGGCGGGCCGCTCCGCCTCCTCCGTGCGCAGGTGGAATCCGAGGAACTGAAGCCCCTCCGCACGATGATCGAGAACCTTTCGCTCAGCCTGCGGGTCGGAGAGAAGCTCCTGAGCTTCGATACCTACCAGACGAGCTCCACCAGGCGGGTGGATCCGGGGATCGATCGTTCCACGATGGATAGGGGGGAGAAGAAGCGGCTCAACGATCTGCTGCAATCGCTGGCCGCGAAGGTAGACCTCCGCTCCTTAACCGAAGGGCCGCCCGAGAGGTTTGAATCATCGCTCGCGGAGATCAGGAAGGAGCTGAAACCCATCGGTGATTATGCGAAACGCTTCACGCTCTATTTCAACTCGAACGCGCACATTGATGCGGCCTGGCTCTGGCGCAGCCTGGAGACAATCGAGGTCTGTAAGAACACGTTTAGCTCCGTGTTGAATATGTTCAATGCTCGGCCCGACTTCACGTACACGCAAAGCGCCGCGGCGTATTATGATTGGATGGAACGACTCTCTCCCGACGTCTTCAAGGGTATTCAGCAGCGCGTGAAGGATGGACGGTGGGAAGTTGTAGGGGGGATGTGGGTGGAGCCGGACTGCAACCTGCCGAGCGGTGAATCATGGGCGCGGCATCTCCTCTACGCCATGCGCTACTTCAAGCAGAAGCTTGGCGTCGATGTCAAGATCGGCTGGAATCCCGATTCCTTCGGCTACAACTGGAACATGCCGGAGTTCTACCAGAACGCCGGCATCGACGCCTTCATCACCCAGAAGATCGGTTGGAACGATACCGATGTCTTTCCGTACCGCCTCTTCTGGTGGGAAAGTCCCGACGGCTCTCGCATCCTCAGCTACTTCCCGTTCGATTACGTCAGCGAGGTCAAGAACCCGTATCAACTTGTGGACTGGATGCGACAGTTTGAAGCGAACACGAGCTTCACGAAGATGATGGTGCTCTTTGGTGTGGGGGATCATGGAGGAGGGCCATCGCTCGCGATGATCGATCGCATCCAGCAGTTCAAGACGCTGGACATCTATCCTACCATTGAGTTCGGCACTACAGCCAACTACCTGGCCTGGCTGCGGCAGCACGATCTCATGAAATTGCCTGTGTGGGATAGCGAGCTGTACCTGGAATACCATCAAGGCACGTTCACAACGCAGGCAAGGATGAAGAAATTCAACCGCTCGAGCGAGGTGCTGCTCACGAACGCGGAGAAGTTCTCGACACTCTCAACCCTCTCGGGCGGGCGATACGACAGCGACGCGCTCGAGGAGGCGTGGAGAAAAGTTCTGTTCAACCAGTTCCATGACATTCTGCCGGGCTCCGGCATCAGAGAGGTCTACATCGACGCGACGGAGACCTTCAAGAAAGCTCAGGAGATAGGGAAATTCGAGCTTGCGAAGCCTTTGCAGCAGATCGCCCGACAAGTGAACACGTCGAAGGCGCGTCTGGCTACGCCGCTCGTTGTGTTCAATCCGCTCTCGTGGGAGCGAACGGATGTCGTCAGGTACGAACTGCCGGCGCGCGATGATGCCGACTATTCCATTTTCGATGGTCAAGGAAAGGAGATTCCGTCGCAGACAGTCAGAGAAGATCGTTATCATCGAACGATCCTTTTCGTTGCCGATAAGGTGCCTTCGATCGGATACCGGACCTACCAGCTCAGAAAGCAGAAGCCGGCGAACGTCGGGAGTACTCTATCGATATCAAAATCCTGTTTGGAGAACGAGCTGTTCTGCGTCAGCATTGACGCCGATTCAGGATGGGTGAAAAGCATCGTCGACAAGCGGAACGGGAAGGAAATCCTCAGCGGCGATGGAAACGAGCTGCAGCTCCTTGCCGACTACCCGAAGGCCTGGGACGCCTGGAACATCGGGCTGACGGGGGTGAAGTACCCCTCTACATTCCGCAGCGTCGAAGTTGTGGAGAACGGGCCGGTGAGGGTTATCCTGAGGCTGCATCGTGACTACCTCAAGCCGGGGACGAAAAAGGACTTCCCGACGGAAGATTTCCCCACGTCGTTGTTCACGCAAGAGATCATTCTCTACCGCGGGATCGACCGCATCGACTTCAAAACCGATGTCGATTGGTGGGAGGATAAGACGATGTTAAAAGTCGCGTTCCCCCTTACGGTGACCGATACGGTGGCAACGTATGAGATCCCGTACGGCACCATCCAGCGCTCGACCCGGAACAGAACCAGCTGGGAGCGGGCACAGTTTGAGGTTCCTGCCCAGCGCTGGGCCGATGTCTCGAGCGGCGGCTACGGAGTGAGCCTGCTGAACAACTCGAAATACGGCTACGATATCAAGGGGAACACCGTCCGGCTCTCGCTGCTCCGCTCTCCGAAGTGGCCGGACCCGACGGCAGACCGCGGCAAGCATACGATTGAGTATGCGCTCTACCCGCATGCAGGTACCTGGCGCGAGGCGAAGACGGCCGAGCGCGGCTATGAGTTCAACAATCCACTGATCGCTGTGGCAGCCGAGTCTCACAAGGGTAGTCTGCCGCTGGAACATTCATTCGTTCAACTGGCGCCGTCGAACCTGGTGCTCACGACGCTCAAGAAGGCCGAGGATTCCGATGCATGGATCGTCGAGTGGTACGATGCGGGCGGCACGGGGGGCGAGGCGTCGCTGACACTGCCAGCGCAGCCAAAAAAGGTTCTTCTCTCGAACTTCCTTGAGAAAGATGGAGCTCCCCTCGCGGTGGAAAAGAACGTGATCCGTGTGAGGACGAAAAAATCGTCGGTCGTTACGGTGAAGGTGTACTTCTAGATTTCCGCCGTAGTTCCCGCAGCACCGTGTACCACATCGGAGGCCAAAATGTCGCACCGCTGGTCTCGCGTTGTCCCTCTTGTAGCGGTTCTCGCTCCCAGTCTCCTCTTTGCCCAAGTTCGTATCCGCGAAAGAGTGGAAATCAGCCCGCACCAAAAGCCTGCAGCTCCCACCAGTGTCGCAAGCCCTGGGACAATCAGGTTTGATTTCAGCTTCAGCGGCTCACTCCAGCCCGGATGGCCGCACAACTTCTTCGCTGCAAAGAATCCCTGCATCACCGGAGGACTGGTGCTCCTGAGCGGAGGCTCTGCCAGCCTCTCCTCTCCGGCATTGTCAGTTGAGTACAACTACGGAGCGACGATCTGGACGTTCCCGGGAGGATCAGTGACCCTTTCTGCGTATCTTGATGGAGAGCTCATACAGCAGAATAGTATTCCCGTCGCCTGCAAATGCAGAATGTATCTTCCGTTTTGGGTCACCTTGTTTGATAACTTCGATCTTGCGGCTGGCAATAATAGGATTGCTCATGGCGAATCCAACACGTTCCAATTGTCGGGCACTATCTTGAACCTTTGTTCGCCGACTGTCTGGCACCCGGAGGTGCAGACGACGTTGACGATCACGTCGGGGAGTGAACTCGGTCAGTTTGTTGATCAAAGTGGTCAACCATTGGGCAGCAGCGTCACGAGAAAGGGATCGGAGCTGAGCCGGGTTCGTTTTGCTGCAGATGGAGAGCAGCCGCGAGATCCAGAGGGGACTGTCGTCGTAGAGGCTTCAAGTCGTGGGATTACAAAGACAGTGACGTTTACGGTCTCGAGGACAGCGCCACTGGTGGATCATTTTGCGATCATATTGGAGCACGACGAGATCGCGTTCACAGAGACGTCGAAGATCTTCGTCCAGGCGAAGGATGCGAATGACCAGAATGTCGACTTTGACGACAACGAGCTGTTGTTTTTCACGGTGATCGAGAATGGGCAGTATGGCACGTTCATCAAGAAGAACGGTGACACCGTGAAAACAGAGCCACCGACGCTGGGGGATATCTCGTATGCCGATGCGAGGACAGGGCGGATGCAATTTGCTGCAGTAAGGCAGCTTGCCAAGATTCGTGTGGCGTGGCAGGGGGACGAGACGAAGAAAGGGGAAAGGGAGATTGCGGTTCTGGAGCAGACGCTGAAGATTGTGATGATAGGGCCACAAGAGGTTCGACCGTTGATCCCAGAGGAGATTATTAGATTGCCAGGCGATCAGGGAAGCATCATTCCAAGCCGAGCGATGACTGAGCTACGCGTACAGTTGACCCGCGGTGGGGTGCGGATAGCTGACCACCCGTTTACGCTTTCCTCCGACTACATTGATGGCAGCGGTGGCCACGATCACTTGACCGACCGGAGACCACGGACACTGGACAATTATGGATATTTCGCATTGAAGCAGGCCACGCCAACGCAAGCGTCCAACCCCTTCGCCGGAACTACGAGAGCTGGTGAAGAGGGAAGCATCATTTACACTGCGTCAGTATTTGGCGACAGGATGCTCTTCGAGGCAAAATCAACCCGGAGCACATTCTTGTGGGACACGCTCAGCATTGTGGAGCGCGTGCAGGGATTGGTGCCGCTCCCGACCGGAGCTGACAACCTCATAACCTACACTTCGACAGAACGATGTCATGCACTTGCAAATAGCAATTATGGAAGGCCAGATGTTGTTGAGGCGATTTCCCGAGCGGTTCGCTCTTATGCTGAAGAATACGGGTTAGCGGATGATATTTTCTTGACTGCAATCGATATGAGCTTGCCTCTGGGCGGTGGATTTGATGTGCAAGGTGGTTGGGACAGAGACATTTCAGGAGAACGAGGTGCCGCGGGGCACCAGTTCCATCGCGTTGGCAAGAGTATCGACTTGAGTCATACTTATCGAGATGCCTTCGGAGAGACGATCACTGTCAATATCTATCTAGATGGTATTCTACAAGAGACGACAGATACGGTTGATGACGATACGTTGGATCGAATCTTCAATAAACGCGGATTCAGTCGTTGGGAAAGACGGATCAACAAAATTCATTATGAATCAAGAAATTGAAAGGACAGAAAAATGGCCAGAGGTTCTATTTCGATTGCTTTGGCGTTTTCCTTCGTCTGGTCAGCTTTCGCACAATGCCTTGACTATGATGAGCACCCCCCGCAACTCAGGGATGTTGCTGTAAGGTGTTCCGTCGTCAAAGATACAACGCCATTTTTCATTTATCGATATCTCATGATAAACGGTGCAACAAGTACTGGATGCATTTCGAGTTTCGATATAGATATTCGGCGCCCACCAAACAGTGCTGAGCTCCCGACATTCGGTTTGGAAGACTACCCCAGGTATGTTCGAAGAGAAGCATTGGGGATGCCTAATGCAATCGATGTAATACCAGTCGCAATTCCGATTCTTCCTAAGTTCAAAGGTCAGACTAGTGCTTGGTCAGCTGATTTTGGAATTGACGGCTCAGTCGGCTGGATGCGAGCCCTGCCAAAATACTTGCTGGAACCGGGCATGAAACTTGACGGTCTTGTCTTAACCACATATGGTTTGCCGCGTTTACGGACATTTGTTGTCGGACCGAAATATCATCCCGTTCCTGATACAACAAGAAATGAAACGACAGAAGAGGAAGAGAAGGCCTTCGCCCGAGTACTTGATTCGATCAAAGTGAAAGGAACAACAATAGGTCCCACTGCTCCCCCCTCTCCCTTCGTGCCATCAAGTTTTCTCGACACCCTCCTCTCGTACACGCGCCAATCAGCTAAACTCGGCTGGATCGGGAAAGATCGGGACGATGACTGTGATGACGATGAGCGACCGGACGATGGCATTGTCAGGAATATCGAACAGCGACTCCAAAAAGCTAAACGAGAGCTTGCGAAAGGCGACACCGTCCAAACCCGCATGGAGCTTGGAAAACTGGTGCAGAAAATCGAGCGACTTTGGAAACGAAGTCAGAAAGAAGAGAAGAACGACAAGAGAGAGAGGTGGGAGAAACAAGAGAAGGTGATCATAACCAGTGAGGCCTATGCGTTGCTGAAATTCAACGCGGAGTATCTGATTGACTCTTTGCCGAGGAAGAAAGGAGGGAAAGACCGGGACGACAAAGATCATCGTTAGCAGCGGGATGTATGTCCACCGCCTCGTTGCGATGGATGAGCACGGCCATCGCCAGATGGCGCGCAGAAAGAAGGTGCTGCTGAATTAAGACCTGCTCCGTCTTTCATCGTTTTCTCGAAGGGTGTTTGTCGCTCGGCAAGCACCCTTCATTCTTTAACGAGGTCCGGATTGGTGGTAAGGCTTTGTCCATAGATCAGCAGGCACCCAGTACTTCCCTTGTCAATCCATCTTGGCGTTGGAAACGAACTTGGGTTTCGCATTTCGTAGGTGCGACACCAGGGCGTACGTGTGCACAGACTGATTGCGACATCAGGACCTTCGGATTCACCACGTCGTTTTCAAAGCCCTTGATACAAGGTTGGCAGCTTGCGCGTCCAATCGTGTGTTCACGGCGGTGACGAACCAGTGTATCGGCGGGTAAACAACTCATCCATCTACCAACAACCAACGGAGGTTGTCATGACGAAGAACCAAGAGAACAAGCTCACGATGTACGAGGCGGTCCAGGCGCTTCTGGGGGTGAGGGCAGGAAAGGTTGCCGCGAAGAACCAGGCGGAGGACGAGCTGCTGAATGTCCTTGTGCCCGTGGCGTCTGCGCTTTTGGTTCACGGAGGCAGGCAGAAGCAGATCGACCTCAGGGAGAAGGCGAACGTCTCGGGGAGTGCCTTGAGGAAGATGAGGGACACGGAGCTTGAGGGCAAGATCAAAGCCTTCAGCGCGTCGATCGGGCAGCGGGAGAGCAGCGTTGCGGGGAGGGTGGGAGCCCGTGCCAACCTGCTCGAGCTGTTCGATGTTGCGGACAGGACGCTGACGGACGAGCTTGACCGTATGATGGAGCTGCTGAGGGGAAGCCAGACGCAGTTCTACAACGAGTACTTCGCCGCGAGGGTGATCAAGGACCTCGGGGCGAGGCACCGCGCGGCGCCGCCGGCCAGCCTCTTGAGCGAAGCGGTCGTTGTAGCCTGTGTCGATACCGGTGGCCGCCGCAGTCCGGCGGTCACCGGTTGTTAAAGCCGATCCGGAGGGCCACCGAGCGTTCAGTTTGGGCGGTCATCAACCATTCAAAGGAACCATGCCGCGAAATTCAAAACCCCTGCTGCGCTACGGATTCCGCGTGTCGAGTCTTTGATCTTTCAAGTGCGGGGCGAGAGAGTAGAAGCTATCTCAAAAAGGCCCATTGTGTCACCCCGAACTTGTTTCGGGGTCTATTTCAGGCCGGGTGAGTTCTAATCATAGATTCCGACCTGGCAACTATCTATGCAGTCACGAGAAGACGTTTGAATGAGCGAGTCCGGCGCAACATTGATCGATTTCTTGAAGTCGCAAACTGCGACATCAAGTTCGCGCCATGGGGGCAAGCGGAAGCTGCCATTCGTTTTCACCGAGCATGGGGCCATCATCGAAGCCACCAGGAAGCTTATGTCCCCTCCCGAAATACTAAAACGACAGGTCGGGTTTGTGGTCAAAGACAAGGGGGCGAAGTACAAGGCGAACCTCGGATGCGGGAAGCTCGAAGGAGAACTGATCAGCCTGCGGAGACATTACGCTCGTGGTGACAGGGAGGGGCGGGGGAGATGAAAGGGGGTTGTGATTGAAGGAATAGGTCGTGAATACGGATCAATTTGCGGTTCTTCAAAAATACCGAGTTTACGGTATTGCGCATTTGTCTGTATCTCAATACGTTCCATCCGGGTTCTTCTGTGAGTCGATAGCCTGTACATGCAGGGATCGGGCCACAGTGAATCCTGACGTGTTGTACGGCATACGGTCATCACCGTAGGGCAAAACCCTACCTAGTACTTTACCCCATTGACAGTCGAGGACCAATTGTATGCCCATTCTGGAAAATTTCGCGGTCGGTTGCGCCTTCGAAGGAGCTTGAAGAAGGAATCTCAGAGCGCACCGTCGCAAAGCAGTGTTCTGCAAAGGAGGTGTTTCCATTGAATAGAGAACAGCTGTGCGAAACCTTGCGGTCACGATGGTATCTGACCACCGAGGCGATCGATGCTATTCTTTCAGATCGGGACTTCTTTCAGCCATATCTCAGAGAGGCTCTTGCGAGCCGGGCCCGACTTGCGGATGTTCCGGAATCCCCGATAGACGTCACTGACTGCCATGCGATCTTTCTTTTGACGGAAATGGGCGACCCCGCTGTCATCCCTGATCTCCTTGGGTGCTTGAAGATGAGCGAGAAGGATCTGAGGCTCCTGTATGGAGACTCATTGACGGAGCATTTGTGGCTTCCGTTCGCGAAGCTGGGCTACAGCTACCTGGAAAAGCTCTGGGAGTTCGTGACAGATGGATCCATTGACCTTCTTGCGCGCCACGCCGCTGTTGCCGGAGTCGTGGCGATGCAGCATTTTCAACCTGAAAGTCGAGCTGCGACAATTGGATTTGTTGATCGACTTCTGGGCCGGCCCGACGTCTTCCCGATTGATCATCTTGCCGGCATCCTGTGTGATTGCGCCGACAGCGGACTGACCGAGTTGGAGCCTGTGGCCCTGCGCTTTGCAGAAAAGATGGCGATCGATGAAGAGGATTATCCGATGGCGACGGCGGATGATGTACGGAGGGCCTTCCGGGAAGGTTTTCGGAAGGATTTCATCTCAGGTCGACCACACGATGTGTACGGGGTAAACAAGCAGTGGCAGAGATGGGCTGAACCACAAGAAGCGAGAGGAAGCGAGCGGCTAATCCCCGACTGGCTGGCTAAGCACGAAGAACTGATTGAGAGAGTCGATAAAGTGGTCTCTTCACGGTATCAGGAGAAAAGCTCTCAAGATTCAATCGGGGCGCTTCGAGAACAGTTTGAGCTTGCCGATCGCCTATCGAATGTGGTGACAACAGAAGATGAGCTGGAGCAGCTTGAGGATCTGATCGGAGAAGACATTACTTCCTGGTTGTTGGATTTGCCCTTTGAGCTTGCCCGGTTCGGTATGGTGCAAGAAGCTGCGAAACTGGGACAGACATGGGCGAAGGTGACGGAGCGGGCGAACTTTCTGGGCGACCGCGCCGTGATTCTTGCCGAGGCGGGCTGGAGAGATGAGGTCCATCAGCAGATCGAGGAGGCTCTTCACGAATTCCCGGATGACGTCTGGGTTCGCATCAAGATTGGAGATGCCCATCGAGCTTTGGGAGAGATGGAGATGGCCGAACGCTCCTACCGTGACGCGTTGAAACAGACAGTCAAAGATTATGACCGGGATGGCGTCCTCGAGCGCCTCATACCCATGCTGGAGAATCTTGGACGGGAAGATGAAGTGAGGGCTCTTAAAGCGGACGAAGAATCTCGACGGGCGGAGAAATCTACGGGACCGGCAGATGAAACACCAGCCGGAGCGCGACCGGCGTCCCCAAAGATTGGACGCAACGACCTATGCCCGTGCGGCAGTGGGAAGAAATACAAGAAATGCCACGGCCTGTAGGTCGGACGGGCCGTCCGACCGACAACGTACTTTGGAGAAATTCGATGCGCTTCTGGATGGTGGTTCGACATATGTCATGACAATTTTCGAGTTATGAAGTGCCTTGGCACGTAAGTACACCTGAACGACGTTAGAAAGGTCAAGATATGATTTCAGTTGAAACAGTTACCCGGACGTGGGAGAGAATGTCGGCCTTGCGGCCGGATGAGGCCCAGGCGATGGTAAAACGGATGCGCAAGGATCAGCCGGTGATCCTTGCGTACTTGCTCGCGGCTAGCGAAAATGAGGCATTCAACCGGGATGAGGGCCAGACCTTTTTCTATGTGGGAATCGTCGTCTGGCAGATCTTGAAGCAGGGGTCGAAGGTTCCTGGCAAGATCACGGAAAAACAATTGAGGAAAGCTGAAAAAGCGAACGAAGACCTTCTCGAGAAAATGGCTTCCGACTCGGCCGGCGACTTTTTGAGTGCGGCGCAGTCGCTGGTAGAGAATTACCCGGAGCCGGAAGTGCTTCGTTATATCACGGAAGCCCTGATGGAGAACGAAGATGGAGACCCGAACAATCCGCCCATACGGGACGAAAACCTCGGTCAGGCTTTCTTGCATCTGAAGATAGTTCTGGACGCGTTTATCGGAAACTTGAGATGAAAATGGAATTCTTCGCTCATTCAGAAAACGCCAGAGGCGAGAGGGATAAGCTGACCGATCACCTCCTTCGCACGGCGGAGCTGGTGAAGTCGTTTGCGCCGAAGAGGGAGCTTGAGGATTTGTCTTGTCTCGCCGGCCTGCTGCACGATGCGGGAAAGCTTCAGGAAGGAACGTCATGAAGAATCAATTCATTGCACATCTGTGCAAAGGATCGAATCCGTGAAAACTACCACTCCGGCCGTTCCCATCGACGTCTGGAAAAATCTCTATTCAGCGGCGGCAAAGTTTTCTTCGCTGCGACCCTGGGAGAAGTTGGACGACCTCGACCTCATTGCCGTGCGCGATTCCTCCACGGGTGAGGCCGGTTACGGCGCGGTCATGGGAAGCGGTGGAACGCTCTTCGGCTTCTGCTCCTACCGCGGCGCGGAGGGCTTCGATTTCTATCGTCGGTTGATCAATGGTGAAATTGATCCTGAAGCCGAAGAACTCTTTGCAATGCAGAACTGTCTCAAGCTTGAGTTCGGTCCGCGAAGCGCTCTGTGGGCTGAAGACCATGCGGTGATCCGTCAGTTGGGACTTTCGTTCAAAGGGAAACATGCCTGGCCTGAGTTTCGCAGTTTTCTCCCCGGCTATGCTCCCTGGTTTTTCACAGAGGTTGAGGCGCGATTGTTTACGCTGGCTCTCGATGCTGCGTGTCATCACCTCGAGAAGGTTAAGAAGGGAGAAACCGAAGAATCTCTCCGGGACAACGAATGCCTTGTTTACTCGGTTGTCGGCGGATCGTCTGCGCAGTACAACGCCCGCTGGGAGCCGTGGCCAATCCTTGCACCAGCACCGATTGCAGTGCCAATCCTGAATCTGGCCCGCATCAACGCGATCCTTGCAAAAAAGCCAAAGGCGGATTCTCCCTGGGAAGCGGACGTGTTTTATCTTCCTTCGACGATCCATGACCGCGAGCGGCCGTATTTTATGCGGCTGGTCGTGGTGTGTCAGCAGTCGTCGGGGTTTGTCTTTATGGCAGAGCCTTCACTGCCGGAACCGTCGGTTCCTCAGCTCCTCGCAGACGCGATTTGCTCCTCCATTGAGAGACATGGGTTTCTTCCGGAGACAATCTTTATGAAGCGCAGAGAAGAAGCGGCGGCTCTCGCACCCCTCGCCAGGGCGCTCGGCATAACAACCCGTGTTAAGAAAAAACTCGACGCAGTTCAAATGCTGAAGGAAGATATGATGGAGCGGCTGGCGTACGGCGGCGGGAGGGGGAGAAGATGAAAGCGCAATTCATTGCACATCTCCGAAAGAAGGACAGGAAGCAACAGCATCTTTGGGAACATCTCGAAGAAGTCTCTGAATTTACGGGTCGATTTGCGGAGAAGGTGGGATTAACAGAGTGCGGAGAACTCATCGGCTTGCTGCATGATCTGGGAAAGGCGAGTGAGGAGTTTCAGAACTGACTTCATCTATGGCAAAATACTTCGCGCATAGCTCTAACAAGGTCGGTAGCCCTTGGGAACCACTCAAGGAACACTTACAATTGGTCGCTAAGCGTGCCGAGGGATACGCAGACACATTCGATGCAGCCGAGGAAGCGAGGATAGCTGGGCTGTGGCATGATCTCGGTAAATACTCCGATGTATTTACCAAACGATTGCGGGGGGCGGCCTCCGGCCTTGATCATTGGTCGATCGGTGCAATTGCGGCTCTTCACACGTTCAGAGAAAAGGCGATTGCTGCGGTTCTCGCAATCCAAGGACATCACATCGGATTGCAAGAGGGATTAGGAGCAAACATTAAGGAAGGATTGGATCCTGCCAAACTCTCTGATGCAGGAACTCATCCTGATCAACTGAGGTTGACGGAGGCCGACTGGAACCTTCTGCTCGAGCGTTTCAAGGACGATGGCTTTCAAATACCCACTTCACCAAGAAACCCACTATACGATTTTAAGGTGCCACACATCGGGGCAATGCTCGATGCCCGCATGCTTTTTTCCGCACTTGTTGATGCCGACTATGTTGAAACTGAAGCGCACTTCGAAGGGAACGCTGATGGAACGAAGAACTATCGTCCGATGGGACCTCATCTACAGCCAGAGCGGGCCTTGAGAATCATTACTAAACATCTGGCCAAACTCGAAAAAGAAAGCCCTGCGTCGGCAAAAGTTCAGAATATCCGAAGGCAGTTACTCGAAGATTGTATGAACAGTGCTGCACGCTCTCGCGGTATATTCACTTTAACTGCCCCAACTGGTGCGGGAAAAACTCTTGCCATGTTAGCGTTTGCGCTTAAGCATGCAGTAGCTCATCCTGAAATCCGCCGGATAGTCATGGTAGTTCCATTCTTGAGTATCATCGAGCAAACTGCGGACGTGTATCGTGAATTGCTTGAACCTCACTTCGGACCACATTACGTCCTAGAACACCACAGCCTTGCAGATGTAGAAATAGCTAACGAGGACGCAGGGAGGGGTCGCGATAACGAGGATGAAGCGAGACGGACAGCGCGGCTGTTAGCTGAGAATTGGGACGCGCCGCTCATTCTAACAACAAGCGTTCAGTTTTTTGAATCTCTTTTTGCAAATCGCCCTGCCAAGTGTCGGAAACTACATCGACTCGCCAACAGCATTATCCTATTTGATGAGGTTCAGACCTTACCGCCACGCCTTGCCGTTCCTTCTCTTTCTGCTTTGTCCCGACTGTGTGAACGTTACGGGTGCACAGTCGTTTTCTCCACTGCAACGCAGCCGGCTTTTGACCAGCTACACGACCAAGTCAAATCGTACGCAGCGCTCGGTTGGAAACCTGAGAGGATCACGCCGGAGCCACAACGCCTCTTTACACATGCGAGAAGGGTCGATATCAGTTGGCAAATAGATGGAAGCCGTTCTTGGAAATCAATCGCAGACGAATTGGCTCATGATGAAAACGCGGGTTCTCTCTGCGTCGTTAATCTTAAGCGCCATGCTATAAAGCTGGTGAGCCTTCTTCGAGATAAGCTCGGGGTAGAAGGCTTGTTTCATCTTTCGACCAATATGTGCCCTGCTCATCGACGAAAGGTCTTGTCAGAAGTGCGCGAACGACTGAAGTCAAGCAACCATGTAGCGTGCCGGCTTATCGCAACTCAATGTGTCGAAGCTGGAGTTGACGTTGATTTTGCTGTCGCCTGGCGAGCTCTTGGTCCACTCGATGGGATTGCTCAAGTTGCCGGACGATGTAACAGAGAAGGGAAATTGGATAGGAATGGTCACATGGTAGTTTTTCTTCCTGAAAGAGAAAGCAGCAGAGAGTATCTGTATCCGCCAGGTGGGTATAAGGAAGCGACTGAAACAACAAAAACACTCTTCGAGATGAAAAAAATTGAGGCTGAAGAGAAAGGAATCTCTTTTGAAAAAGCATTCGATATCTACAACCCCGACCTGTTCGATAAGTATTACCAACTCCTTTATGATTTGACAGGGTTGGCTGGATTCGATCCCGACCGCAATGAACTTGCAAGTGCGATTCATCTTCGGTCGTTTGTTAAGGTGTCACAGGAATATCGTGTGATTCCTCAAAACAGTATCAATGTGTTAGTGCCCTACAAAGATGAGATAGCAAAGTTCAATGAATTGAGCGACAGGCTTACTGAACAGAAACGATTAACGCGTGATTGGATTCAGGAAGCCAGACCTTTGACTATCAGCATATATCCGCCGAAAAACGGCGATTCCATCTGGCAATACCTCGAACCTGCACCGCTAGGCCGAGGAGGCAAAGCAGACGACTGGTTCATTTACTTAAATCCAGAAGACTATGATCCGTTACTCGGCCTCAACCCAAAGAATGAGGTTGATGCTTGGACAATTTGAACTGAACGAAAGGAGACCATTATGAGACCAAAAGCACAAGTGATTGAAGTCTGGGGCGACTTTGCATGCTTCACGCGTCCAGAGATGAAAGTGGAGCGCTTTAGTTACCCCATCATCACCCCAAGCGCGGCACGTGGAATCTTCGATGCGATCTACTGCAAACCGAACAAGGATCCCTCGCAAGCTCAGTTTCGATGGCAAGTCACCAAGATCGAGCTGCTGAAGCCGATTGCTTACATCGCTTTGCGCCGAAATGAGGTAAAAGAGAAGGTAAACGTCAATGCAGTTCAAGGATGGATAGAGGGTTCAGAACTACCCATACCGATTTTTGCCGACGGGGATCGTGATATGCTTGGGACAGATGAGAAGGGACGAACACAACGACAAACGATGGCACTGAAGGACGTGCGTTACCGTATCACTGCCGAGATACGAGCGTTCCCGGGCCAGGAAGACAAACAACAGGGACTCGAAGTGCAATTCAGAAGACGAGCTTCACATGGCAAATGCTTCTATCAGCCATACTTGGGTTGCCGTGAATTCCCCGCCTACTTCGAATTGAAAGAGATAGGTGAAAAATCCGGTGACCCAGTGGACTATTCACAGGATTTAGGGCTTATGCTCTACGATGTTTTTGATCTTCGCAAGCCAAATAAGGCTTTGAATGAAGGTGAAAAGCCTTTCATCACGTTATTTCACGCAACGATTGAAAAAGGCGTGCTCACGGTTCCTGAGTTCGACAGCTCAGAAGTTCTAAAGCCAGAAGAGGAGGTCGAACATGCTTAAACTGTTAATTGATTATGCAAAGACTCATGGCTTGACCGTCGAACCAGGATTCAAACCCAAAACAATTCGGTGGGCGATTGTTTGTGACAGGCAAGGACATTTTCTCAATGTTCAGGAGCTTGGCAACCCCGGTGGGAAGTTCAATCCTGGTCAACCTTTTGATGTTTGCCCCGATCTTTCTCAGTCCGAAATGAAAGCCGCGGGGCAAGGATGCAGACACTTTCTCGTGGACAGCGTCGAGGTCATAGCGCTCATGGGAATGAACGGCGATCTGAGGTCGGATAGAGCTCTAAACAAGATTAAACGTCGGAGGATAATCGATAAGCATGAATTCTTCAAATCACTTCTCAAACAGAGTGCAAACACGATCAAAGAGATCTCTGCGTTAGCAAAGCTGCTCGATTCAGATGAATCGCTTTCCCAACTTCAACATGCCTTCGCGGATCAACGCTTTAGACCCACAGACCGAGTTACTTTTGCGATTGCAGGAAGATCGCCCATGTTCCTTGTTCAAGATAATGTGTGGCACAACTGGTGGCGAGACTTCCGTGAGACATTAGTCACAAAGAAGACAGAAAAGAAAAGAGCACGCAACAAAGTGTCGTCTGGCTACGCTGACCGGATGCGTTGCTTTGGTAGCGGCGAACTTGTTGTACCAGCGCCAATTCAACCCAAAATCGAAGGACTTGCCGATGTTGGCGGCATATCAATGGGAGACGCCCTCGTCAGTTTCAAACAAGAATCTTTTCAGTCCTATTTTCTACGTCAGTCAACGAATGCTGCTGTCTCTGAAGATATGGCAGCAGCGTATAGAGCAGGACTGAATGATATGATAAAAAAACATTCACAGAGATTAGCAGGAGCCAAGGTTGTCCACTGGTATGCGGGGCCAACTGAAGTAACCAAGCAGGAAGATCCAATGTCATTTCTTGAAGAGATTACTGATGAGGCGGAGAAAGAAAGAGATGCATTACGTCGGGCAAGAGAGTTTCTCGATGCTCTTGAATCTGGAACGAAGCCACGGCTTGAAGAACTCAAGAGGTACAGATTCTACGCGATGGTTCTCTCCGCGAACTCCGGAAGAGTTATGGCGCGTGATTGGATCGAAGGACAGTTTGGAGACTTGGCCAAGAGTATCCTCAAGTGGTATGAAGGCTTGGAAATATCAAATATCAACGGCAATCGCGCTGCAAATTCTCCCGACATCGAACGAGTGATTACCTGTCTACTTCCGCCAAGGGGGCGGGATCAGAAGTATAAGAACTGGATAAAACCGATAGGCGAAGAAAGATCCCAGATTTGGCGTGCTGCTATCTCAAAACAGGCTTCGCTTCCGCATAAGGTGCTCTCAAGGCTTGTTCCACTTCATCAGGCTTTCATGCTTTCTGGAGATTTTCAGGAAGCACTTGACGAACAATCAAAAGATCGTGCAAGAAATCTCTCACTATTGTACACAAGAATGTCATTACTCAAAACCTATCACATCAGGAAAGGAGACAGAAACATGCAATCACCTTATCTAAATGAACAACACCCGGATCCAGCATACCACTGCGGGCGGCTTATGGCAGTGCTGGCCGAGATTCAGCGCAGTGCCTTGCCAAAGGTTGGTACAGGAGTTATCCAGCGATACTACGCGGCCGTTTCAACCACACCCGCTCTTGTACTGGGAAGGTTAGTTAGGACTTCGAATTTTCACTTGGAAAAAATCACTGATAGGAAAAAAAGGGCAGGTTTGACAGACGTATTCACAGGCATCTGGGGTCGTTTGAAAGATAATGTCCCACGAATTCTTGACTTGGAAAAACAAAGTCTTTTCGCCCTTGGGTTCTATCAGCAATTTGGAAGATTAGGCTCAACCGACTGGGCGAAATATCAAAATCAATTCACCACCACTAAAGAAGAAGGAGAAGAATCATGACAAGTCCAATTTCCAATCGCTACGAATTCCTGTTTCTCTTCGATTGCCTCAATGGCAATCCTAATGGAGATCCCGACGCAGGCAATGCACCACGCTTAGATCCGCAGGACATGCACGGTCTGGTCTCCGATGTTGCTATTAAGCGACGCATCCGAAACTATGTGCAAGTGGCAAGAGGCAACAAACTTGCTGAAGGTGACAAACCCGGTTATGCCATCTTTATTGAACATGCGACGAATCTCAACATCGCCATTGCTCGCGCTCATGAGAACGCTGGGGACAAGAAGATTACGGGCAAGAAGGGCGCCAACAAGTACGATGTCGAAGAAGCAAGAGAGTGGATGTGCCGCAATTTCTATGATGTGCGCACGTTCGGCGCTGTCATGAGCACTGGTGCTAATGCTGGCCAGGTTCGTGGTCCTGTTCAGATCGCATTCTGTCGTTCAGTGGATCCAATTCTTCCGCTGGAGGCTTCGATAACGCGTATGGCAATAGCGGAACCCGAGGGTGAGAAGGCAAAAAAGATGACGAGTAAACAGCTGGAGGAATGGACCGCAGAACAACCCGAAGATGAACTTCGCACTATGGGGCGAAAGTCTTTGATACCGTACGGCCTGTACGTCGGAAAGGGTTTCGTCAGTGCAAATCTTGCTGATCCCGCTCATAGAGGAACTGGCTTTTCTGAGGATGATTTGAAGTTGCTTTGGGAAGCGATCCTGAATATGTACGAACACGACCGTTCCAGCAGCAAAGGCGTGATGACGGTGCATCCGGAACACACATTTGTCTTCAAGCATGTTGGGACAGACAAAGACAATGAGCAGCGAGCTCGGCAGGCGAAACTCGGCTGCGCGCCAGCTCATAAACTGTTCGAGCTTGTTGAAAGCAGAATTCAGCATGTCGCAACACCCCGCTCGATCAAAGATTATGGAGAGCTCCCGACGCCGAACAAGATCGGTGCGCAATTACCAGCCGGTGTGGAAGTCTACCGAATGGACGAACTACTCAGTTGAACGTTTACACAATCGGTACCCTACCCGGCTTGAAGTGCGAAGAGCTGGAGGGGGAATAACGAAGCAGAGCAGAAGGTTACCTTCAGCAGAGATCAATCCGGGATCAAGGTACCCTGAACTTGTTTCAGGGCCCAAAGAGGCTCATAACCCGGTTCGGAGTGACGTGCAACTTGGAGGAGGCTTGAAAACTGCTTGTAGGTCGAGCAGGCTTGTGGTGAGCGAAGTCGAACCACTGCTCGACCTACACACTCGAACCGCTGTCCGACCGACGAAAGATTGCCGTCGGTCAGACTGACCGACGTACACCATGAACGAACCAAAAACATACTACCGCCGGCATTTGCCCCACTATCAACCGCTGGAGGCGGAATATCACGTCGTATTTCGCTTAGCCGGCTCACTTCCCGCTGAGGTCATTGAGCAGCTACGACAGGAGCGAGACATCGAGCGAAAACGCATCGTGACAGTCGGAGGTGGAATTCGAAAGCAAGCTGACAAGCTGAGACTCGGCGCGGCGTACTTTGCGAGATTCGACAAACTGCTAGACAGCGCATCCTCCGGTCCGCGCTGGCTTGCCGATAAGCGTGTGGCAGCCCTTGTGGCAGAGGCTATTCATTTTCGTGACAAGACACAGTACGACCTCTACGCGTTTACCGTTATGCCGAACCACGTGCATATGGTTTTTGCTACTGTACGTCGGGCAGACCTGTGGCGAGCGAAGTCGAGCCACTGCCCGACGTACACCGTCACCCAGATCCTCCAGAAACTCAAATGGAACACCGCTCTCAAGGCAAACAGAATTCTTAACCGCT
>Ga0315282_10002012_pt1 | contig 37972 bp, 30 predicted proteins | sample YL17G07_20_MG_FD_203693 | JGI IMG/M metagenome (GOLD analysis project Ga0315282, IMG submission 203693) | Sediment microbial communities from Yellowstone Lake, YNP, Wyoming, USA - YL17G07_20 | ecosystem: Environmental > Aquatic > Freshwater > Lake > Sediment | place: USA: Wyoming | collected... | reverse complement strand
GCTTAGCATCATACGTGATTGTGTGTGCTCCTGCAAGTGACATCTGCCTCCGTCAATGCGCCGGGCCATCGGTATAGGTGATGCCCTTCTTCGCGGCCTGTTCCTTGACGCTGTCATAGACCATGTAGTCGAGGGAAGCCGCACCCTTGTCGGCGCGCTTCCGGACTTCCTCCTCGATGTGTGCCTGGCGCTTTGCGGCGAGGTCCTTGATGTCCGCCTGGAGCCTCGCACGTTTTGCCTGGGTCCGGGCGACGAAGCTCTCACGCTCCCCGATCGTCATCTTCTGCATGTTTTCCGGGAGGTTTTCGGTCTTGAGTTTGACCAGCTTGACGCGGCCGCCAGCGAGGTCGTTGATAAGCTCCTGTCTGGGTCCGAGGACGGCTTCTCCGGCGGTCCCCGCGATGAACCCGGCCCGTCTTGCCTTCGCGGTGACCGTTGCGTCCGACTCAATGGCGGCGGCCACGTCGAGGTGCTTGCTCAGTTCCGCCCGCTCCCCGGGCGTTCCGTAATAGACGCGCGTCGCATCGAGTTCCGCCCCGAGAGCCGCTAGCTTGTCGTCGAACGGCGTCGTCGCGAGGATCGCGCTCCCCGACTGCTCCACCCGGAAATAGCGTCCCTCCGACTTGAGCGCGATCTCTGTCCATATCCCCGGCGTGGTCGTGTTGCTCCCGCACTGGACGGTGTTGATGATGATGCCGGCGGCCGCCGCAATCTTGCACGTCTCCGGATACTTCACGTCGTCCGTGTAATCCATGTGGGGCGGGCTGTCGCCGACGAGGAAAATCACCCGGTAGGTCTTCGAGTCCCTGCTCCAGGAGAGTTGTGTGACCGCCTCGTGGAGGGCTTGGTTGACGCTCTCGGGCTCGTCCCCGCCGGCCGTCGCCTGGAAGCCCATGAGCTCCTTGTAGATCGCGTCGAGGTCGCTCGTGAGGTCGGTACGCCGGGTGATGTATTGGTCGCCACGGTCGCGATACGCCACGAGTCCCATCTTGATGCGGGGCGTGGGCTTGGCGGAGACGAGCGTGTTCGCGATGGCCCAGATCTTTTCCTTCGCCGCCTGGATGAGTTCGCCCATGGACCCGGTGGTGTCGAGGACGAAGACGACCTCGACGGCGGGCCGCTCCGCCTCGGCCTTCGGCGTCGGGAGGGCCGGTTGGTTTCCTTCCGGTTTCGGTATCGGGACGGCCGGCTGCTCCGTTTTGACGGCGGAGGTCACCAGAATGTTCGCCGCGGACTTGCCCCCGGCCCCCGTGACTTGCGAGGCACATACGAAGAACGTCCACCCCGCGGCAACGACCAGCACGACCAGAGCGAATATCCCCCAACGGTTCATGGTCAGACTCCTTTCCCAACGTGGGCCTGCGTAAGGCTACCTTGTCAATTCCCGCCGCTCGGTCCCCTCTCCCCCCACCGGGGGGAGAGGATTAAGGTGAGGGGTGGATTTCTTCTCATGCTGGCCGGGTCCGCCCCTCACGTGCGCCCTCTTCCCCCAGAGGAGGGAGAGGGGTGAAGCAGCGAAATGGATGTTTTCCACACACCACCTTGCTTCCTTAGACGACGGCGGCGGAGTTGCGGTTCGCGCTATTCCGTCCGCTTCACTTCGCCAGGAGTCTCTCCCCGTCGACTTCGAGCATGATTTCGCCCTTCATGGAGACCGAGCCGGCGCGGCCCTCCTTGGCCAGTCTCTCGGCCAGCGTGAGGAACTCCTCGGAGCCGATGCTGATGACCCGGTCGGGCTGGGCTTCCTTGCCCTCGGCGACGATGCGACTGTCCACCCAGCGGTTTCCGCGGAGGTAGAAGGTTCGGTCGTTGATCTGCTGGACGGCGGCGCTCGCGATACGGTTCATGTTCTGGTCGTAGAACTCGTTGCGGCCGTTGAGCACCACCTGGTTCCTCTGGAACTCTCCGTTGGCGCTCTGGTTGTAGGAGCCCCACCCGGAGCGGACGCGCACGGCGCGCTCGTCGAAGTTCTTCACCGCTTCGGCCAGCACCTCGGGACGGTTGGAAAGGTCCGTCCCCTCCCGGGCGAGGAACGCCGTGTACTCCGTGAGGATGCCGAACTCCGTGGAGAGACGCACGATCTCATCGACGAGTTCCTTGAGTCTGGGGTCGGTCTTTGCCCCGACGGTGACGGGCCTGGTGGCGGCATCGGCGCCGAGAGAACGGATGGCGTCGATAAGGACGCCGATCTTGCGACTGGCCCAGAGGCGGGGCACGAACGCGTTCCGCGTCGTCGCCCGGTCGAAATCGAACGTGAAGCGGAACTTCCTCTCTCTTCCGAGATAGTTCCCGCTCACGACGAACGCGAGGCGAGGCTCGGTTCCGATGTATTTTCCGAGGAGCACGAGCTGATCGCCTTCGAAGAGGTCGGGGAGCTTCGCGGGCATGATGTCGAGCACGGCGCCGACGGCGGGGGCTCCGCCCGGCTCCTGGACCGCGAGTGTCGCGTCCGCGAGCACCGGCCCCGAGAGACGCCGGAACACCTTCGACACCTTGACCTCGACGTCGTCCTTGGGGAGGACGTAGGTGGCCGAGGCGCGGGTTTCGCCGGCGATTGCATCCAAGAGCGGCGTGTTGACGTCCACGCCGACGCCGAAGGTGAAGATGCGTCGGCCGTAGGGGTTCGCCTTGATGGCGACGTTGCGGATGGCGACTTCCGAGGTCTGACCGATGGTCGGAAGTCCGTCGGTCAGGAAAAGCACCATCGGGAGCGTATCCTTGACCGGTTTCTGGCGGAGTGCCTCGAGGAGCGCGTCGTGGATGTTCGTCCCTCCGATTGCGCGGATCCCCTTGAGATAGGCACGGGCCGCCTGGACGGTTTCCGGGGTCTTGAGGACGGGTTTCTCGGAGAAGCACTCGACGGACTCGCTGTAGACGATGATGTTGAAGGGTTCCCCCTCCTCGAGTCCGGCGATGACCTGGAGCGCCGCCTCCCGCACCTGCTCGATCTTTTCCCCCTGCATGCTGCCCGAGTGGTCGAGGACCAGCGTCACCTCCCGCTTGATGGCGGGTCCTTCCTTTCCCTTGGGCAGCTCCGCCGGGAGTCCCGCCAGGAGCAGAAAATACCCGCCCCCCACCTTCATGTCCGGATAGGCCAGCATGGATGCCGTCATGCCGTTCCGCTCGACGAGGTAGGACAGCAGGAAGGGACCGGGCTGCGTCGTCGCGTCCGCTGCGATGCGCACCGAGACGACGTTCTTCCCGGCCCGCGTCGTCTCGAGCTTGTGGCTGGGCGAATACACCGTCGAGATCGGCTGCTTGGACGTCACTTTCACCGAGACGTTCCACGGGACCATGTAGTCGATGGATTCGGTGCGCGGGAGGACGTAGTCGATGCGGTTGGCGTCCGCTTCGAGCAGGCTCTCGTAGGTCAGCCGCACCTTCTGCGTGCCGTTCGCCGGGACGGGGAAGACGTTCGAACGGATAAGGTTGTACCCGATGAATTCGAGGAGTGCCGGGTCGCGGGTCTTCGCGACGATCGCGTTATAGATCTTCCGGGCTTCCTCCTTGGGAAGGATCTCGGCGACCGGCTCGCTCTTGGTCCCCTCGAAGGTGAATCCGCGCACGACGGCGCCCTCCGGCACCGGAACGATGAGCTCTGCTTCGAGACGCGCCCCGGTCGGGTTCCTCAGGCTCACGTCCATCGTCGTCGTGGCGTTCTGCTCGAGTATGACCACGCCGGCGTCGACGGAGGCGATCTGAACGGCGGTCACACCCGCCGCCGCAAACGTCCGCGACTGCGGGACGACCACGTTCGACGCGAACTCACGCCCCGCTAGGTGATGAATCTGCGCGTGACTCTGCCCGACCGAGAACAACGCCGCCGCAGCCGCACAGACCATCCATACTCCCATTCTTCCGCGTCTCATCCTGCACCCCCTTTCGTGAAGTGTGCTTTTTCCTCCGATAGTATTATCGCACGTGGGGTGGGTTTCGTTTGTAACGGGCTTGTAAAGATTTGGGGTGCGCCCTTGGGTTGAAGGTTACCTAATAGGCTGCCAAGACCGTCTTCTGCTGTCATTCTGAGTCCCGATTCCATCGGGACGAAGAATCTTGCTGGCCCGGCAAGAGGCGTCTTCCCGGATTGGGGGCCGGATTCTTCGTCGTCCCGATGGAATCGGGACTCCTCAGAATGACATTACGGCTGCTTCCCTGGCAGTGTGATAGAGGTTCATGACAATTGTAATTGTGCATGAGCGGCCCCAGGCCCATGTAGTCCGGCACCCTTGTGGGCCGGCCCGAACGCTGAAGTGAGCGCCCCACAAGGGAGGCACACTACATCAGCACCCACAATGTCAAGTGTCAGGAACCGCTAGTACCGGTCCCACGTGCGAAGCTGAGGATGCTGGTTGGGGAAGAGGACGCGGATGAGAGCATGTGCGTCGCCGCTCAATCTCGTCCCGGACGCCTCGACGATCTCCTCGGGCTCGTCGCTCCCGATGAGGAGCTGGGCGATCTCTTCGCCGCCGCGGATGGCGTGCTTCGTCTTCCGAACCGCCGCAACATGCACACGCGAGCGGTCGATGACGAGCAGCACCTGTTCGCGGGCGTCGGCGATGAGCAGGTTTCCGCGCCAGGGCGCCAGGGGCGAGTTCCTGAGCCGACGCGACAGTTCCCCGCTCATCTTGCTCAGCGTCGAGGCGAGGTGGACGGTGTGAATCATGGCGCCTCCACACCGACGGTAGCGCGTCTCCGTGCGACAGGTGCCCCGCCGCAGTCTCCTGGCGAGGGGTCCGTCATAATGCGGCGACGAGAACCGGACCTCCGTGCAGGATCGCCGGCGGGCGAGCATCGCGATCACCCGGAGCGTCTGTTCCACGTCGCCGGCGGTCTCGAAGCAGTGGAGTGCAGGCTCCCTGTGGGCGACTGCGACGTACCCCGAGGTTCTCCCGCCGGCACCGGTCCACAGGTAGCTCTCCCAGTCCTTCCATTTCCGCTTGTTGCTCAGGTAGGTTGGGCGGACGGCGGAGCCGGTGAGCCGGGCGTGTTCGCGGTTGTAGATCGCGGTGACGTCCTCGCGGAGGAACGAGCGGAACTTCCGCGGCTTGACCGAGGGACGCTCCGCGGGCAGGTCGCGCACGGCGACGACGTAGTCCGTGTCGGACCACGCCCGGATGTAGCCGAAGCGGTGATAGAAGTCGTTGATCCCGAAGAGGATGGTCATGTCGTAGGCGTTCTCGCGCATGGCGTCGAGCGACGCCCGGATGGTCCGTGCCATGAAGCCGCGCTTGCGGAAGTCGGCGTGCGTCGCCACGCCCCCGATCCCGCCGACGCGCACCACGGCACTCCCGATGCGCATGTCGTATCCCCATACCCCGTAGTGCGTGACGATCCGTCCGTCCAGAATCCCGATGCGACTCGCGTGCCAGTCGTAGTGGCTGTGATTCACGTAGCACTCGAGGCATTGGTTTCGGAACTCGAAATACCCGACGTCGCTGAAAACCTTGGCCATGAGGTCGGACATCTCGTCGAGATGCTTGCGCCGGTCGGGAGGAATAATCTGGAATTCACCGGGTTTCATGGGTCCTCGCTTGGACACGCTCCCTGAGCAGGAGCTTGTTCAGGGCTCCGCGGAGCCATTTCTCATCTTTCGGGAAGTCGTCGAAATCCCTGAATGCGGCCAGCATCGGGCCGTTCGGATCGACCCCCAGGGTCTCCAGGAGTGCGTAGTCCTCGAGCGATTCGGCGAAGACCTCCCACCGGATCGAGTCGATGGGTCCGTCGGGTCCCGGGTAGACGACAAAGGGGTCGCCGTAGGCCCACCCGGGCCACTTCAGACCGTCCGTCACCGTGAACGGGTCGATCATCTGCCGGGTCTGGCTCTTGTACCAGTAGTTGTATCCCCAGTGGAGGAACCCGAGGCGTCCGAAGCGGTAGAAGAGCCACCCGCTCATGCGGATCTTGACGAGGGGCGTGTCGAGAAGACGGTTGAGATACTTCCCGCGCGGGCCGCAGCAGAAATAGACCCAACTCGGAATCCCTTCCTCCGCGAACCGGCGTGCGACCGAGATGCTGGGAATCGCCCTATCGACCAGGCCCTCGCGTCCGTACCGGATGTCCGAGAGGGCGTCCATCACCTTCATCCACGGGCCGAGTTCACGGAGCATCGCGCGCGCCTTACGATAGTTGGCGAGGTGCTCCTCGCCATGGGGCTCGTCCGACACGTGGAAGAAAGACGATCCGAGCAGACGCTCCTGCTTCAGGAAGCGTTCGAGCGCCGGCAGGAACTGGGCGAGGAAACCGCGGTACGTGGGCGAGGTGGCGCCGGCCGTCGGCGGCCAGAGCAGCCGGTCCTCTCCGGCGCGCTTCTCGTAAACCCGTATCGCGTTCTTCACGCCCCACTGTGTGAAGAGGTGCGTCCACTCGAAGTGACTCAGTCCGCAGCGCCTGGCCTCATGGGTCCACCGCCGGACCAGTCGCCAGTCGAACGCGTAGCGCCCGTCCTTCGCGCGGTTCACCCCGAGGAGCTGCGTCGGGCGCTTCACGCCGTCCAGAGGGGGGGTGAACACGGGGACATATATCGTGTCCATCCCGTGCTCGGCACAGTCTCTCATGTACCTCGCGCAGATGGGCCAGAAGGCCTCTTCGAACGGCTCGACGCCATACCGGTCCGAGAGTGCGTCGGCGTAGAACCAGTGGGTCACGCGGAAGTTCCGTCGCCCGGCAATTGCGACGTCCGAGACGAGGACCCGGGCGGTCATGGAGGAGATTCTCTTCGTGCCGGAGGAGAGTTCGACGCGGACGTTTTTCACGCCGGGTCTCGTCTCGCGCGGCACCGTCACGGTAATCCAGAATGCGGTCACCTCGCCCGGGGCGGCTATGGCGGTTTCTTCGGGGAAGAGCGGGTCGGGGACGTATCCGGGGATGAGTCCGACACCGTCCAGTTCGTCCTCGGGTGTCTGGGTGTTGTGGTGCGGGACGGGGACGCACCCGACCCGGCGGATCCGTGTGTCGAGCCCCGCGGATGCGACCACGCACGCCCGGACCTCGACCGGCTCCACGCCCTCCACCCGCAGGCAGACCTGGAACGAGACGTGGGAGCCGCGTGCCGCGACGATCGAGAGCGACTTGGCGGCGCCCGCCGGACCCAGGGGAAACGCCCGGACGAGCGAACTCTGAAGCCACGTGCTGATCCTCAACGAGGCCCCTTTCGGAAAAGGAGTTTCCGGATGGCCTGGACGGCGCGCTCGACGTCGTCGAGGTCGATGTCCCGGTGAGTGACGAAGCGCAGTCGGCCGTTAGCGATGTGGTAGGCCCGGACGTGCTCCTTGGCGAGTGCGGCGATGAATGCGTCCGGGTCCCCTTCCTTCAGCGTCATGAACACCATGTTGGTCTCGCTGATCTCGATGTCGAGTCTGCGGTCCACCCACGGGATGCTTCGGAGCCCCGCTTCCAGCTTCGTGGCGTGGTCGTGGTCCTCCTTGAGCCGGTCGACCATCGTGGTCAAGGCGATGATGCCGCACTTGGCGAGGGGCGCAGGCTGCTTGGGCGCGGCGCCGATCCAGTCCCGGAAATGCCTGGCGCGTCGGATGAACTCCTCGTCGCCGCAGAGGACCGACCCGGCGGGCGCACACAGTCCCTTCGACAGGCAGAACATGACGCTGTCGGCGGTCGCCGCATACTCGGCGACGGACACGCCGCTCCGGACCGAGGCGTTGGTGATCCGTGCTCCGTCCATGTGGACCTTGGCGCCGTGACGCGTCGCAAGGGCCCGGACTTCGTTCAGGTAATCGAGCGGCATCACCCGGCCGCCGCCGAAGTTGTGCGTGTTCTCCGTGCAGACGAGGGTGTCGCGAGCGCCCTTCTCCGCCCGTGCGAGCACGCGTTCAAGGTGCAAGAGGTCCATCCGACCTTCGCGGCTCGCCAGGGAGAAGGTCTGGACGCCCGAGAGGATCGCGGCGGCCCCTGCCTCCGAGCAGACGATGTGACAGTTCTCGTCCACGATGATCTCCTCGCCGGGACGGGTGTGGGCCTGGATGGCGAGCTGGTTGGCGAGGGTGCCCGTGGCCGTGAAGAGAGCGGCCTGCTTGGCGGTGAGCTCGGCGGCGAGCCGCTCGAGCTCGCGCACCGTCGGACCCTTGTCGCTCTGACCGTCGCCCCACGAAACCTCGGTCATGACTTCGATCATCTCTCTTGTGGGGAGCGCGCACTTGTCGCTTCGAAAATCCGATGTCTCGTGCATGGGCGTCTCAACCTCCGGGAAAGGTGTCCCCAGGACGCACGGCTGGACAAGCCGTTCGACAGGCTCACGGCCCCGAGCCCTTCGGCCTTGAGCTCAGGGCCGAAAGGCAGAGTCGAGGGGCCGGCCGCGGCACCCGCGGACACGGTAGGTTACACCACCGGCGCTCTCGGGTCAAGACGGAGTGCCCGGAAAAAGGGTCTTGGGCCCTTCTCCTAGCCCCTGAGGGAGAGGTCGCCACACCCGGATTGGCGACCAACTCTTGCAGTGAGGTGTGGTGTTTGCGAGAAGGCCGAAGGCCGAGGGAAGGCCGAAATCCGAAACCAGAATGGCGATTCAATGTCAAATGTCCCAATGACGAATCCCAGTACATCGGGATTCAGGTATTCGGGCTTCGTCATTGATTCGCCATTCGGATTTCGGACTTCGTCATTGCACGATTACCCCTCACCCTAGTCCTCTCCCTCAAGGGGAGAGGGAGAAAAACGACCCCTCACCCGAACCCTCCCCCTCGGAGGAGGGAGGGAATTGGCGTAGCCTGGCCGCCGTTCTTCGCCAGCAACGAAGAGCAATGGACTTATTTCTCCGTGTAGACTTCTTCCGCGAGCCGGCGCTGGATGATCTTCAGCGCCTGCTCCGGGGTCGGGGTCACTCCGGTGAGGTACTTCTGGAACTCGACGACGAGGATCTCCGAGACCATCTGCCAGTTCACGGGGTCGGGGTAGTAGTAGGCGCGGTCGAGCGACCGGCCCAGCTCGGCCATGTCCGGGTTCAGCTTCTTCTCGGGCGAGTACATCTCCTTGATGACGGGCATCTTGCCGCCGCCCTTCAGTTCGCCCTTCTCCATCCATCCGTTGGCGACGGCGCTCTGGAAACCGTAGGCGTCGGTGGCGAAGGTCTCGTAGCAGAACTGCACCGCCTCGCGCTTGATGGGACAACACCTCGGGATGATCGCGCCGTAGGTGCAGGCCAGCGCCCCGGCCTCGGCCGCCCCGGGCGTGGGGGCGATCCCGATCACGTCGGTGCCGTGGTCCTTCACCGCCCACATCCCACGGCTCTGCCAGTGGAAATAGATGGCCGCCGAGCGCGAGCGGAGGTCCTGGTCCACGTCGGTCATGCAGTTCGGACTCACCAGTCCCTCCTCCTTGTACCGCTTCAGGGTCTCGAAGACCTTCGCGGCCTCGGGACTTTGCACGTCGAGACGTCCTTTCTCGTCGAGGATGCCGCGGCCCTTCTTGAAGGCCGCGAGCATCGGGATGTAGGTGTTCTGTCCGAAGAACCCGTATCGCTGGCCGAAGTAGAGGGCGAGCGGGGAGACGGGACGCCCCTCATACTGGAGTCCTTTCAGTCTCTTCGCGACCTCCTCGACCTCGTCCCAGGTCTTGGGGACCTTGTCGATGCCGCGCTCCTGGAAGAACTTCTTGTTGTAGTTGAGTGCGAGGACCTCGCCCATCCACGGGACCTCGTAGTAGTTCCATTCCTCGGGTTTTTCGGGGTTCCTGCGGCGGCTCCCGACGAACATCACGGGGACGAAGGATTCGACCTGTTCGGGGGTGAGGTACTCGCGGACGTTGACGATGAGACTGCGGCGCTCCGGGTCGGGACTGTTGAAGTTGTAGTTGATGAACGGCTGGATTTCGCCGTCGGACCACGCGACGACGACGTCGTATTCGGTCAAGCCGGCGGCCCAGAAGAGGAGCATCGTGTTGAGTGCACTTCCGGGGATGCTGGAGAGCGTGACTCGGATCTTTCCCCCGTGGGCCTTCTCGAACTTCCGGACGGAGTCTTCCCAGGGGAACTCGTCGAGCTGCCAGGAGGCGATGGCCACGCGGATGGTGGTGGTCGGCTTCACGTTGAGTCCGGAGGCCACCTCGCCCTGCGTCCCGCCCCGGCCGAGCACGGTCAGCAGCTGCTCCAGCGGCGTCAGGTGCGAGACGTACTCCACGACGCTGATGACGACGATGAGGATCGCGAAAACCAGGGACAACCAGCGCAGCATGATGGTTCGACCTCCGCTATTGTTTCAGTGCCCCTGCCGAGAGGCCGCTTACGAAATATCTCTGCAGCAGCACGAACACGATGATGATGGGCAGGAACGAGAGCAGCACCGTCGCGAAGAGCATCCCGCTGTTGAAGAGTCCGAACTGTCCCTGGAGCATGAAGACGCCGACGGGGAGCGTCCGGACCTTGTCCAGCGACGTGAAGGTCAGGGCGAACAGGAACTCGTTCCAGATCCCGAGGAAGGTGAGGATGGCACACGCCGCCAGGCCGTTGCGTCCGATCGGGATCATCAGCTCCCAGAACACCTGCCAGGTGCTGGCCCCGTCGATCATCGCGGCGTCCACGAGGTCCTCCGGAATGGTGGCGAAGACGTTCCGCATGATGAAGATGATGAGGAGCAGACTCCCGGCGACGTAGGCGATGAGGAGTCCCATGATGCGGTCGTAGAGCCGGAACTGGAACATCAGCTCGTACCGTCCGATGAGCGTCACCTCGGCCGGCAGCATGATCGTGAGGATGAGCAGCATGAAGAGGAATCGGTTCGCCGCGAACTTGAACTTGGCGAACCCGTACGCCGCCAGGGACCCCAGGAAGAGCGACAGGAACGTCCCGGCGATGGCGAGGTAGAAGGTGTTGAAGTAATAGGTCGGGAGTCCCGCGAGCTGACCGACGACCTTCTTGTAGTTCTCCAGCGTGTTGTACTCGCGGGGAGCCGGTCCTCCCGCGACGTTCTCCAGGGGGAGGGGTTTTCCCTCTTCGTCCACCTTCTTGACCTCGTAGCTCTGCCACGGCCAGATCTTTCCCCCGTGGATGGCGTAGTGCGGCTTGAAGGACCCGGAGAGGATCCAGAAGAAGGGAATGACGTTGGTGAGTCCGACCGCGAACAGGATCAGCCAGAGCGTGACGGAACTTGTCTTTCGTTCGACGGCCATCGTCACTCCACGGGTCTGTTGAGCCGGCGCAGGAAGATCGTGGCGACGAAGATCACCACCGCCAGCGAATAGGCGAGCGCCGAAGCGTAGCCGAGTTGGAATTTCCCGTACCGGAACGCGAGGTTGTAGAGTCTCATGACGAAGGTCAGCGTGGAGTCCCTCGGGCCGCCTCCCGTCATGATGAACGGCTGGCCGAAGATCTTGAACGCCCCGATCAGACTGAGGAGCACGACGAGGTAGATCGTCGGCCGGAGCAGGGGCAGCGTGATGTGGAGGAACCGCTTCCAGGGATTGGCTCCGTCCACCCGTGCCGCCTCATACAGCTCGTCCGGAATCCGCTGCAGTCCCACCAGATAGAGGATGATGTTCATGGCGACGCCGTTCCAGAAGCACATGATGGCGACGGCGATCATCGCCCAGTTGGGGTCGCCCAGCATCCCGGCCTCCGGCGCCTTGAGGAGCGTCCCGCCCCCGACGAGACCCCAGACCCGGTCGATCTGCTCGGCGACGTACTTGAACGTCTCCTGGGCCATGCCGAACTTGGCGTCGTAGAAAAGCAGCCACATCACCGAGCTCACCGCAAGACTCACCACGATGGGCGTGAAGATCATGGTTCTGAGCAGCACCGACCCCTTCCTCACCGCGTTCAGCATCACCGCCAGGAGCAGGGAGAGGGTGACGTAAGGCGGCACAAAGACGAGCGTGAAGTAGAGCGTGTTCCAAAGGGGCCGGTGGTTGGGCGTCTTCGTCACCAGGTTGGCGTAGTTCTGGATCCCGACGAACCGCGCACTGTCCGGCTCGAGGATGGAATAATCGAAGAACGAGAGGTAGAACGAGCGGACGATGGGGTACACCACCATGAAGCCGAAGAGCAGGAGCGCCGGGAGCACGTACAGGTATCCCTTGCGGTGATGACGCCGCCGCCACGCCGAGGTCATATCCATCCTTGCCATATCCGCTGTGGACATCCGACCGGCTTCCATAGATAGGGCCGCTTCATTCGGGAAGAACCGGATAGATTCTACCGCACGCCGCTTGTGATTTCAACAGGCAACAATTTCCTCCGGACGCTCGCCGGCCGACGACACCGCGCCTGTGTGAGGCACGTGGCCCGCTTTTCCGGCAGGGGCCGTCCGGAACCGCTTCATGAGAATCCCCCGCTCGGGCCCAACTTTGCTTTGACAGTCCGCCTCGCGCCCAATTAGAATGCTCCTGCCCCGTCCATTCGACAGGACTCGCGCCCGCATGTCAAGCATCTTGTCGTCTTCCCGAGCGGAGTGGAAACGTGCCCGAGATCGTGGACTTCGTCACCTGGAGCCAGAACCGCGACGTCATCGGATGCACCTGCGTCCCGGACGACGTCACGCGCCAGACGGGCTTCATGCTGGTCGTGCACGGCTACGGGAACAACCGCTTCCAGTACCGGGAGATGATGATGGATTTCGCGTCGCGCTTCGACGTCATCTGCATTTCGCCGGAGTACCGGGATTCGGGGCGTGATTCGGGCCAGGGGGATGCGGGCTCGCGCGAACCGTACGACTTCTCCCACCTCCAGGTCGCTGATGCGATGAACTGTCTGCGGAGGGTGAAGCTCGAGTTCCCCCAGTGCGCCGGGTCGAGGACGTTTGCCTGGGGCGGGAGTCAGGGCGGGCAGATCGTCATGCTGGCGAGCGCCTTCGCCCCCAACACCTTCGTGCTGACCATGGAGCTCTGCGGGATCGGCGACGTCACGGGAGAGCTTCCGCTGCGCGCCGACTGGGTCCGTGCGGGCCACGAGGGCGAAATCCGCTCCCCGCTCCGATGGGTGGACCGGATTCGAAACAAGGTCTTCGTCTTCCACGGGACCGCCGACGACCTCGTGGACGTGGCCCACGGACGCGCGCTGGAGCAGGCGCTCGCCCGTCACCGCCGGGAATATGAAGCCTTCTTCACCGAGGGAGGCGACCACTTCCTCGGGCCGCTCACCTCCCGCGACGCCGAGACCGTCGCCCACTGCACCGAAGACATGATGACCCGCCGACTCCCTGGCCCGGACGATTTCGAGCGCGAAAGCTCCTTCCGCTTCGAGTGTACGGGCGCTGTCTATGTGGTGAACTTCCAGGGCGGCTGGTTCACCCTGACCCAGGAAGGCGAGGAAGAAGACGCACGCTAGTGTCTCGTCCCGGAAATAACTGTTTTATGTCATCCTGAGCGAAGCGAAGGATCTGGCCTGGGAAACCCATGGCCGGCCGCATTTTTGGGCGAAATCCACGCGCTTCACCATCTCGGTGCCAGATTCCTCGCCTCGCGAAAAGGCGCGGGGCTCGGAATGACATCGTCAACGTATTTCCGGGACGGGGCACTAGCTCGACTTTTTGCCAATTTTCCGGAAGCCGCTTTTTCTTATCCCCTCGCCTCCGGTCTTCCGGGGGAGAGGGCCAGTTACCTATGCGGGGCGGCTCCCCACAGGACGATAATGATCAGGCCGAGCGCAATCAGGAGTGACGCCGTCACGCGCACCGCCTTGCCTTTTTCCTTGTAGATGAGGAAGGCAAGGATGACGCCGATGACGATGCTGAACTGTCGGAACGCGACGACGTAGCTGGCACGCTCGACGAGCTGATAGGCCCACAGGACAAGCCAGTAGGCCCCGAAGATCATGAGTGCGGCGAGGGCCGCGACGCTCCAGCGCGACGTCCCTGGTCCGGACCCTTTTCTCTCGAAGATCGGCCAGAGTACCGTGTAGAAGATGCCGGTGGCGACGAAATAGAGGTAGCCATATCGTGCGGCGGAGACGGGTCCGGCCCTGAGGAATCCGGCCGCGGTCTTGTCCACCAGGGTGTATCCGACGGTACCGAGTGCGGCGAGAAGCATCCAGACGGTGGACCGGCGGAGATATGCACTCGGGTGAAGCGCACGGAAGGATTCCAGGGGCGCCGCGAAACACCCCACCGTCACGATCGCCATTCCCAGCCACCCGACCGCCGTCGGCATTCGGCCCAGGAGCACGTCGCCCACGGCGACCATCAGCACCGGAAGCGCTCTCGCCACCGGATAGACCACCGTGAAATCCGCGGATGCGTATCCCTTGGCAAGCGACAGACTGTAGACGGCCGAGAAAACGCCTGATACCGCGGCACAGAGCCAGACCTTGGGCTGGAAGAAGGGGTCCGGAGCCGCACCTGAAGGCTCCCGACCCCTCTTGTCACCGTGACCGCCATCGGCACGAGCCCGGCCGCCGCGATGACCACGTACATCTGCAAGGTGAAGAAGGCGGCTTCGGATTTCCGACGCCGCATCAGCGGGTTCCAGCCCGCGTGCATGAACGTCGACAGGATCAGGATGAGCAGGACAAATCCGCTCATGGGTCCTCCTCTTCCCTTTCGCGCAGAGCTTTCTCCAGGGTGACATCTTGGATTCTTCTACGCGAACAGGTCAAGTCAGTGTAGCAGGCCGGAAAGGACTGTCAATGGACGGCATGCGGGACAGGTGCATAATAACCCATCCGATGCCTCGGCTCAGCGGTTGGATGCAGGAACAAACCTGAGACGCGAGAATTCCCCGTCTGACCCCCTCAGGCCGGCAGTGTGCTGTTTGCCGGACGATGTCGCCTAACTTCAGTCCCATCAAAATGTTAGGAACCGTCGTTGACATCACGCGGTATCAACAGGGCACCCCCATATTGAGGCGAGTATCTTAAAAAGAACTGTTTCTACACCCGTAAGAACCAAGGCGTTGTAGACTGCAAGTAGAAGATAAGGACAAGTGCCCTCGTTGCACGAGTCTGGTTGTAGGGGCTTTGTGCCATGAAGAGGGGATACGCAATTGTCCTGCTGCTGCTTCTTGCCCTCCTGGTGTGGGTCTTCGTCGGAGCCCTGGACTGCCTCATTTTCCACGAGGGAACGTCTCTCAGCCCGTTGTTTACGGGTGTCACCCGGCACGAGTTCACCATGCGCGTTCTGGTGGTCTTCTCGTTCCTCCTGTTCGGCGCGCTCCTGATGATGATGCTCGCCAAGCGAAGGCGGGCGGAAGAGAGAATAAGAGACCTGGCGAAGTTCCCCTCGGAAAACCCATATCCCGTGTTGCGCGTCGCCGCCGACGGCACGGTTCTCTATGCCAATTCCGCGTCTCAGTCCGTGCTCCAGGAGTGGAATTGCCGAGAGGGGCAGGCCGTCCCGCCTGAATGGCATGGGATGGTGAAGGATGTGCTCGCTTCCTGTGCAAAGAAACGCGTCGACATGGAGCACGGGGGACGCGTCGTCTCCTTTGACATGGTGCCGGTGAAGGAAGCCGGTTACGTGAACCTGTACGGCCTCGACGTCACGGAACGCAAACAGGCCGAAGAGGCCCTGAAGCGTCGGAACGAGGAACTGACGGCCATAAACACCATCGCCTCGACGGTGAGTCGTTCCCTGGATCTGAAGGAGATGCTGGATCGGGCCCTGGATAGCGTGTTGAATCTGGTGGGGGTCGAGGTTGGTTCCATGTACGTCCTGGACAATCAGACCGAGGAGTTGGTGCTGGTTGCCTATCGCGGCGTGTCCGAGGAATTTGCGGATGAAGTGCGCACCTTCAAGATGGGAGAGAGCCTGGCCGGGCGCGCGGCGCTGACCGGTGAGGCCATCCTGTTGGACGATGTGACCCGCGATCCCCGAGTGACAACGACATTATTGAGTGGTGAACACATATGCTCGTTTGCCGCCATACCGATGAAGTCCAAGGACAAGGTGCAGGGGGTGATGCACGTGGCGAGTCGTCGGTATCACCACTTCACCCCGGAGGAGATGGAGCTCTACACAGCCGTCGCCAACGACATCGGCGTCGCCATCGAGAACGCGCGGCTGTACGAGGAAGCCAGACGTCGTGAGGAAGCACTCCGGGAATCGGAGGAACTGTACAGGAAACTGGTTGCCGCGCTCCCGGACGCCGTGCTCATGACCGACCTCGATGGACGGATTCTGTACGCCTCTCCGCAGGCAAAAGATCTCTACGGCTCCGACAGCGTCGTTGACCTGCTTGGGAGAAACAGCTTTGAACTCGTCGCACCGGAGGACCGTGAAAGGGCGACGGCGAATGCCCGGAGAACGCTGGCCGAAGGCGTTGTCTTGAACGTGGAGTATTCGCTGCTGAGGAGAGACGGGTCGCGATACGCAGTGGAGTTGAGTACGACCGTGGTCAGGGACGCTGGCGGTGAACCCAAGGGTTTCGTGGGTGTCGTAAGAGACATCACGGAGCGGAAGAAGGCGGAAGGAATGCTGTGGGAGCGTGGGGAGCAACTTCGCCAGGCCCAGAAGATGGAGGCCGTCGGGAGGCTCGCGGGGGGCGTCGCACACGACTTCAATAATCTCCTGACGGCCATCACGGGGTATAGCGAAATGCTCCTGAATACGCTCGAAGAGACCAACCCCATGCGCAAGGACGTCGAGGAGATCAACAAAGCCGGCCAGCAGGCGGCCTTGATTACGCATCAGCTCCTGGCGTTCAGCCGCAAGCAAGCCTTGGAACCCACGGTGCTGGACCTGAACGCCGTGGTGGCCGACATGGACGGGATCCTCCGTCATTTCATCGGCGAGGACATCGAGCTGCTCACGGTGCTCGAGCCGAACCTCGGACACGTCATGGCCGACCAGGGCCAGATGGGACAGGTCATCATGAACCTGGTCGCCAATGCCCGGGACGCCATGCCCCACGGCGGCAAACTCACCATCGAGACCGCCAACGTTGACCTCGACGAGAACTACGCGGCACGATATGCGAGCGTTCCTCCCGGACCCTACGTGATGCTCGCCGTCAGCGACGCCGGTCTCGGGATGGACAAGGAAACCCTGTCTCGCCTGTTTGAACCGTTCTTCACTACGAAGGACGTGGGCAAGGGAACCGGTCTCGGGGTTTCGACGGTGTACGGGATCGTCAAGCAGAGCGGGGGCGACATCCGGGTTTACAGCGAGCCGGGACACGGGACGACGTTCCGGATATTCCTGCCGCGCGTCGAAGAGGCTGTCGCGGAGGCCGGCGCCGAAGAGGTCTTGATACAGACGCTGACGGGTTCGGAAACGGTCCTCGTGGTCGAAGACGAAGAGAGTATTCGGTCGCTCATCGGTCAGTTCCTCAGGCGGCAGGGCTACACGGTTCTGGAAGCGTCCGGCGGCGACGACGCACTCGATCTCTGCACAAAGCACGGAGGACCGATCGACCTGGTGATCACCGATGTCGTCATGCCTGGACTGAGCGGGCCGGAATTGGCCCGGAAACTCGCGACGCCGTGTCCCGGCACGAAGGTGCTCTACGTTTCCGGATACACGGAGCACGCGAGCCTGCGAAACGGATTCCTGGAGTCCGGCGCCGCGTTCCTTCAGAAGCCGTTCGCGGCGGAGGCCCTGGCACGCGAGGTCCGTGGGGTCCTGGACGGGACGCGCGGGACGCCTGACGGAAGAACCGCCTAGTCGCCTCCGGGCGGGACATTGCCCCCATCCCCGCCCGTCGACTTGGCCATCTTGTCGTTCACCCAGGTCAGCCAGTCGGTCTCCACGGCGTTGATGTCCTTCTTCGTCACTTCCTCGATGAACTTGATCCCGGTGCGGTCCCGGCCGTAGTTCCCGCGGTATCGCTTGTAGAACTTGAGGAACAGTCCCTTTTCATGGAGATAGAAGAGGAGGTTGCGGGCCATGGCGTCGCCGACCATGTGGTTCGCCGGAGAGTTGTAGGTCATATAGTCCATGTTGAACACGTCTTTGAGGTGCGGGAGTTTCTGCTCCTTCATCAGTTTGTAGACGAGTCCCAGCCGCCAGTCGAGCTTGAATTCGATCTGCTTGCCGTGGAACGTCGCGGAATCGCAGAGACAGGCGACGCCTTCGTCGATCCAGGAGGTGAGCTTTTCGCGGCGGAAGTCGGCGTGCAGGAGTGCGTGGGTCAGCTCGTGCCGGAGCACCCACTCCCCCATCGGCGCCTCCCAGGCCACCACCTTCTCATACGGGAGATAGAAGCCGACGCCGGGCAGCGTGGGACTTTTTTCGGCGAGCTTCTTCACACCCCTCTGGAACGAAGCATTGTCCTTGAAGATGGCGATCTTGATGACGTAGTCGGGACGGTTCACCAGGAAGTTCTCGTAGAGCACCTCGTCGAGCTGCGTGATGAGTTTTTCGGATCGGGCGCCCGCCTCCTTGTCGATGTCCCAGGCGACGACGAACATCCCGATCTGCTTGACGGTGAATTCGGGTCCGAGTTTCCGTTCGAGACTTGCGATGAGGGGCTGGAAGCGGGACTCGGGCTTTTCCGGCTCCTCGGCGTCGGCGGCGCACAGGTGCGCCGCCAGCCCGCACACCACCGGTACCAGCCATCTCGCTCCTTGTCTCATGCTCTCGCTCCGTGTGTTCCCGTGTTCCCTTATAGCTTACCACAATCCCTGGCGAGTTCCGGAGGTTTTTCACCTGTCCTTTTTTATGTGGAGCATCGTGCTTGATTATGTCGAAAACCCGGGAATAATCAACGGGGCAGTGTCCTGTTCGCGGAAAGGCGGTGAGGGATGGTGCGGGCGCGCCGACGATTTGCAGCACTTCCGAATTTCGCGGGCGCCGCGACTCTTGTCGCCATCCTGCTCGTTTCCGCCTGCTCCGTCGCGGAGGTGGTCATCCTGCGTGACGGGCGGAAGCTCGCCGGGGAGTGCAGGTCGTCCGGGAAAGAGGTGGCCGTCTCGCGCGCGATGACGACCCGCTATGTTCCCCGTGCTTTGATCGAGCGCGTGGAACTCCAGCCGGGCGAGCAGCGCGAATTCGACGCACTGCGCCTGGAGCTCGAGCGCGCCGGAGCCTCCGGACAATACCGGCTCGGCCAATGGCTCGACGACCACCTCCAGTACGACGAGGCGGAGAAGTTCTACACGAAGGCCATCGAGCTGGATCGGAACCACTTGGAAGCCAGGCGGGCCCTCGGGTATCGCAGCGACGGCAACCGGTGGGTCAGCGATCCGGAAAAGCAGCTGGCCAGGGCCTCGCTGGGTTTCGGCAGCGCCTCCGCGGATGCCTGCGTGAGACTGGGGAAAGTCTATGCCGAAAAAGGCCAGGCACGCACCGCCGAAACCGCGTTCCGCCGCGCCCTCCTCGCCAATCCCGAACACCAGGAGGCGCTCGCGCTCATCCAGCCGTACCTCGCCGGCTACAAACCGAAGAACTCCTGCCGCAAGCCCCTCGACGGGAGAACCATCGCCGTCTCCGGTCACAATCACAAGTTCGCCGCCTACATGTACCACGCCATCGACCTGGCGAAGGTGGACGAGAAAGGAGAGCTTTTCTCCGGGGACGAGCGGAAGCTGGAGAGCTACTACACGTTCGGCGCCCCGGTGTATGCGGCCGCGGGAGGCGAGGTGATCTCGGTGACGGATCGATATCCGGACATGCCCATCGGCCAACCCGGGGATTTTCTCGAGGCGAACAGCGTCTGCATCCAGCACGCCGGCGGTGAATATACGCTCTACGCCCATCTCAAGCAGGGATCGGTCGTGGTGAGGAAGGGCGAGCGTGTGAAGGCGGGTGCACTCATCGGGAAGGTCGGCAACAGCGGGTCGAGCTGGTCGCCTCACCTGCATTTCTGTCTCTACGACAGCGACGGCATCTCCCTGCCCGTCACGTTCCGAGAGGACAAACCCACTGCGGAGAAATAGCGCACCCTTAAGAAATGGATATTCGGCTTTCCCGGCACGGTGGGACAGGCATTCCTGCCTGTCACAGGTTCGGCCGGGTCGATCGCTTGTGCGACCGGCATACTCGCCGCGTCCTATTCCAGCCCGTACACCTGTCTCGGGGTGAGGTATTGCGGGAAGGTGTCTATCAGCGCCAGGCGGACGAGATAACAGAGGTGACACTCGTCCACGTAGCCGTCGTCGTGCTGGACGTTGTACTGCCGGGCCAGGAGCACGGGTCCGCCCTCAACCAACGGCCCACAGATCGGATGCTTCCGGGCGTCGTAGTCGCGGAAGAGCACGGCGAGCGGCCTCTGCCACAGGTTCCCGATGCAGAGCCCCTGGCAGACGTGGACGTTGCCGAGGGCATCGACGTGCACGCGTGAGGGGTTGGCCAGGTCCTCGTGCGGACAGCGGGTGAGTTCCTGCCAGGGTCTCCGGGGCAGCCCCTGGGTGAGCTTCTCGACCGCGCGTCCTCGGAACATCACACCCCCGGTGATCTCGAAGCGACCCTCCGCGCCTATCCGGGCGGCGGGCTTCTCGGTGCAGAGTGTACCCGCCGGGATGCCCAGGTTCTCCGCCGCCCTCAACGCCCTCTTCGCCGGCGTCTCCTTCCCCTCTCCGTGGTGGAGCGCATCGTCACTGATGCTGAGCTTCGAGAGTCCCGGTTCGCGGAACGGCTTCAGCCAGAGTTCGGCGTCTTCCACGGAGGTCGCCCAGTATGCGTTCGTGACGATGCCGGCCTTGAAACCCATTTCCCTGGCGATCCGGACACCTTCCAGCATCACCGCGTAGAACTGGAACGGCTCCCCTCCCTCGAAGTAGATCTGTTCTATCGTGCCGGCCTCGGCCGCCTGTTCCAGGACCTCTCTCACCTGTTGGACGGTGAAGGTCCCCTTCGAGTGGGGGCCGGAGTAGAGAAAACAGTGGTCGCATTCGAAATTGCACGCGTAGGTCAGGAGAAAATGAATCCCGGTCACCAAGGGCATCCTCCTCGAAGCGCGACTCGCATAGGAGTCTCCCTTTCGTCGCAATGCCGGCCAGGCCGTCTCCCCGGCAACCCCGGGGTTCCGCTCCTGAGCGGCGGAAATAATTCGACCTGCTCGCTCAGGCGGCTAGATGGTTTCAAGTGCCGCGAGGCCGTTCTTCCGTGCCAGCTCGTTGAGCTGCCCGATGACCTCGTCTTCGAGCGGGATGCCTGCCTTGCGGGCCTTCGCCAGGCTCTTCAGTCCTCTTTCGCCGGGCAGACGTATCTCGGTGAAACCTGGCCGCAGCCGGCTTGTTCTCATCCACGCGAGAAAGCGTTTCATCTCCCTGCGATAGCCGGCGCTCCCGGCGAACGCCTCCGGGTCTATCACTGTCAGGTTGAATGACTGTCTCGGGGGCGAATCGGGGTCGTTGCATCTTCCGCCCGCCGCGGCCGTCAGCGCCTCGCTCCACAGTGAAAGCGCGTATCCCCTGTACCCGTGTTTCGCGCCGCCCGTGGGCAGCATGCTTCCGCCCTCCCGCATCGCCCGGGGGTCGTTCGTCGGCTTCCCGCTCCTGTCTATGAAGAGCTCCTCGTCGAATCTCTTGCCCGCGTCGATCATGGGCAGCACCTTGCCCATCGCGATGACGGCGGTGGAGAAGTCGGAGATCATGGGGAGCTGTCCGGTCGGGAATGCGAGTGCGAACGGGTTGGTGGAGAACCTCGGCTCGATGCCGCCAAAGGGCGCGCAGTCCCTGCCGGATGAATGCTGCACCCATAGCTGTGCCAGGAAGCCGGCTTCGGCCGGCGGAATCATGTAGACCGCCAGCGCCCCCAGCCAGAACGAATCACGCACGGCGACCATCGCGACGCCCTGCTCTTTCGCCTTGCGAGTCGCGATCTCCGTCGCGAGCTTCATCGCGAGCTGCCCGAACGCGCGGTTCCCGTCGATGAGCGCCGTCGCCCCGGTCTCCCTGACGAGACGTGGTTCCGCCTTCGGGTCTATCTCCGTTCCGACCATCCTCTCGAAATAGAAGAACACCCTTACGCCGTGCGTCGTGACGCCGTATGCTTCCGTCATGACGGCCGTCTCGGCGACGTGCCGGGCATTGGGCCGGGGGACCCCTTTCGCCTCGAGGTACCGGGCGCCGAAGGCCAGCAGCCTCTTCCACGCGACGTGTTTCATCCTTCGCTCCCCGGCGGGCGGCAAAACGGGCTCTTCATTCCGTCAGACGTTCCAGGTCCCGCGACAACTCATGAGTCTAACGCCGGGTCCGGGGCATATCAACAGCCGATTTTCGGCGGGTTCCGCCTTGACGATGGGACGATCCTCCGGTAGGATAGCTATAGGACCTTATCCTATAAAGGAGAGAGTCGCATGGCGGACCTGGAGAAGTGCCCTTGTGCCGGCGGAACCCTCAACAAGCTCATCCAGCCCGGCATCCTCACGGTGCTGGCGGAGAGGCCGCTGCACGGCTATCGGATCGTCCAGCACCTCGCGCGTCTCCAGACCCTGGGGGGTGCGAAGCCCGACGCGACGGGAGTCTACCGCGCCCTCAAAGCCATGCAGAAGCGGGGTCTCGTCACTTCAAAATGGGACCTCTCCGAGCCGGGACCGGCGAAACACCTCTACAGGCTCACCCGTCTGGGAAAAACCTGTCTCTCCCGGTGGGTCCGGACGCTCAGAGACTACCGCGAGGCATTGGGGGAATTGTTACGTATCGTCCAGAAGGCTTCCGCCGGTTGTCGGTGCCCAACCTCCCGACGGGTGAGGAAGCCCAAGAGAACTCGCAGGATTTCCCGGGTGAAACCCTGATCCACTTCCTGAGGTCGAGAGGCCGCGCCGTGCGAAACGGAGCCGGGACATTGCCGCGAGAATGTGCGGCGGAATTCATCGGGACCTACGTGCTGGTCTTCTTCGGGACCGGCGCCGTGCACGTTGCGGTCCTCACGGGCGGACTCCAGGGACTCTGGCAGGTTGCGGTTGTGTGGGGGATCGCCATCAGCCTGGCGGTCTACGCGACCAGCGCGCTCAGCGGAGCACACATCAACCCGGCCATCACGGTCGCCTTTGCCGCATATCGTCACTTTCCCTGGCGCAAGGTGGCTCCCTACATTTTGGCGCAGATCGTCGGGGCCTTCCTCGCGGCCGCCACGCTTTACGCGCTCTTCTGCGGCATTCTCCAGCACTTTGAGGTCGCCCACAAGATCGTCCGCGGGCAATCCGGGAGCGAGTTGTCGGCGATGGTGTTCGGGGAGTATTTTCCGAATCCGGCTACGGTGGGCATCGCTTCGGAGGCGGCAGCAACCATAACAACCTGGCAGGCTATGCTGGGAGAAGCCGTCGGCACCGGTTTTCTCGCTCTTTCTGTGTTCTCTTTGACCGACGATCGCAACAGTGACCGGCCCGGTGCGAACCTTGCTCCGGTCTTGATTGGGCTCGGGGTGTCCATCCTCATTTGCATCATCGCTCCACTGACGCAGGCGGGGTTCAACCCGGCACGGGACTTCGGCCCGCGCCTCTTCTCATGGCTCATCGGCTTCGGGAGGATCGCGATTCCGGGTCCGCGCGGCGGGTTCTTCACGGTCTACATGCTTGCCCCGATCATGGGGGCACTCGCGGGAGCCGCCGTCTACCAGCACCTCCTTCGCCCCGGCATGCATCCTGTGACGGACGCTGCGGCTCCCGGTCCCTGAAGGAGAGGCAGATGCGGAAGATCCGACTGATTCTTGTAGGCGGCTTCCTCGGGGCGGGCAAGACCACCCTGCTTGTGAGCGCCGCGCGGCTCCTGGCCGGGCGCGGGAGCAAGGTGGGCATCATCACCAACGACCAGGCGGCGGGGCTGGTCGACACCGAGATCGTGAAGCGGGAGCATGCCGGCGTGCGCGAGGTTGCCGGCGGGTGCTTCTGCTGCCGGTTCGGTGAGCTCATCTCCTCGCTCAAGCGACTCCTATCGGACTTCAGCCCGGACGTCGTTCTTGCGGAGCCGGTCGGAAGCTGCACCGACCTTTCGGCGACCGTGCTCCAGCCCCTGAAGAAACTCTACCCGGAGATCATCGCGGTGGCGCCCTTCTCGGTGCTTGTGGACCCAACTCGACTGCGTGAAGCACTCTCCCCGGACGGAACGAGTCTTTTCCCGGACAGCGTGAACTACATCTTTCGGAAGCAGATGGAGGAGGCCGACCTGATCGTCCTGAACAAAGTCGACCTGCTGAGTCAGGAGCAGGTGTCGGACCTTCGGGCGATGATCGACGAACACTTCCCGGCCAGACCGCTCCTGACCATGTCGGCGCTGGACGACCGCGAGGTCGGCACGTGGCTCGAACTTGTGATGGGTGAGAAGCCGGCGGGTCAACGAATTGCCCGGATCGACTACGACACGTATGCCCGGGGTGAAGCGGAACTCGGCTGGCTGAATGCGACGGTCGAACTTCAGTCCGAGCGAGGGGCGGACTGGTCACGGTTCTCCCGCGATTTCCTCGTGAGGATGCGCGACGCACTGCGTGCCAGGTCGGCCGACGTCGCACACCTCAAGGTTCTGCTCAGTGACGGCGGAGGCTCCATCACAGGGAACCTGACCAGTCTGGATGCGGAGGCGTCGGTGAGAGGGTCGATTGCCGGCGGGTCCGGCCGGGCGACGCTCCTCGTCAACGCGCGCGTTCACCTCGCACCCGACCAGGTTCAGACCCTCGTGGAAGAGGCAATCCGCCTGGCGGCAGGTGATTCCATCCACGTGCGGATCTCCGCCATCCGGAGCTTCCGTCCGGGACGTCCCGAGCCGACCCACCGGTTCGATCACGTCGTGTAGGGCGGGAGGACGGCTCCGCTATTTCGCTCCGAGCGTCTCCAGAAATCGCCGGTAGCGCTCTGCCTCGGGTTTAAGCCCCTGTCTCTCCGAGAACGCGGCGAGTTTCTTGTAGCGTTCCACCGGGTCGGTCTGGGTCGCCCAGCAGACCTTGGCCATGCACTCCGGGCACAAGGCGAGCGGCCGACGGTCGGATTCGGGGAGACTATTGCTCCCGCACATGTCGCACGAGTACGCGGTGCAGTGGAGTATCGAGAACATGTGGCCCAGTTCGTGCGTCCCGGTCTTGAGCGTCCGGAGGAGTGCCAGCCGAAAGCTCTGCTCGCTCTCGGACGGGTCGCCGAACCGGCTCAGCGACCACACCCCTACCCTCTCGCGAAGCGATGCCTGCCCGAACACAAAGTTCCACCCCTCCCCGGGCCAGAGGTCCGAAGGCGTGAATGCGATATAGGCGAATGCGTCCTTCGGCAGTCTCGGCTTGAGCACTTCGTCAAGGACGTAGGTGCTCAGGATCTGCTTGACGCCCCACGTGGGATGAGTGCGTCGGGCGGCGGCCGGCGCCACCGAAAGCGGCAGGTCCTTCTCGATCTTCACCGGAAGGTTGAAGAAGATCCCGAGGAACTCCGCGGTCAGCGTGATGAGCCGGCGCTGGGACTCGGTGAATTCCCCGAGCGGCTGGACGTAGATGGTGCGGCGCGTCTCGCGCGGGATGACCGGGTTCGACCGGATGTACTCGCTGAACGTCTGCCCGGGTTCCTCGTGGTGGTAAAGCCAGTCTCCGGGCTGGGGCTTTTCGAGTTTCTGGTGGAGCGGGCGAAGTTTCTCCATGGTCTCCTTGAGCCGCTCGACACTCCAGGGCTTGTCCCCGGCGGGTCCTTCGGCGCCGCCGGAGGCGCGAGGCGCCCCGATCAGACAGAAAAAGCACACGGCGATGATCCCCGCCTTTCCAACCCACGAAGGTGTGTGGTCAGGGTTCTTCAAGGACTTCCCCGGAATGCGGAGTGAACGCAACGTGTCCCGTTGCACCATTCTATTCCCGACGGACGCGGGTTTCAAGGGAGCAATGCGCAAGGGTGGCCACGGGCCATGCCCCGAGACCGGGACAGGACGCTCGGGGGGTGAGGTCGACTTTTGCCAATCTTCCGGAAGCCGCTTCTTCTCATCCCCTCGCCCCCGGTCCTCCGGGGGAGAGGTCGCCACACAGATTGGCGACTGAAGGTCAGGATGAGGGGCCGCTTTGCCAGGCGAAAGGATGAGATTTCACGAGCTTATTCGCTGCGGAACCTTGCCTCGCGAGGAAAAACAGGCTAAGATACTCAGGACCGACGGGGCAAACTGACAAGTCACCTCAGACGTATCTGCGGGGGTATCTTTGTACCGAAACAGGTCGTTACTCATTGCGGCTATTGGGCTTGTGTTATTCCTCCCTGCCGCCGTCCACGGGACCAACGTCGGCTTTGCCCAGCGTGACGGCCTGCATTTCGAGGTGGACGGACACCCCTGCTACTACGTGGGGGCCTCCTATTTCAACGCGATGAACGAGGGGTCAAGTCCCGCGACGCGGGCGCAGCTTGACTCCGCTTTCGCCGGACTCAAGACCCTCGGCGTCACCAACGTGCGCATCTGGGCCTCATCCGAAGGCGCGGGTGGCACGGGAAAGCTCACCCCGACTCTTCAGCCCGCCGCCGCAAGTTACAACGAGACTCTCTTCCAGGGACTCGACTACGCCCTCCAGTCCGCCAACGACCATGACCTCCGCTGTGTCATGGTGCTCACGAACAGTTGGGACTGGTCCGGCGGGATGAACGAGTACGTCGACTGGAGTGCGACCACCGACAAGACCAAGACCAACCTCAACTGGGGACAGGCCGATCTCCACGAAGGACAGGGCGCCTACCACGACCAGTTCTACACCGACGCCAACTGTCAGCAGACGTATCGGGCCTTCATCAACGCGGTCGTGAACCGGGCGAACACGCGACGCGGGGGACTTCTCTACAAGGACGACCCGACCATCTTCTCGTGGGAACTGGCCAACGAGCCGCGCGCACACGCCGCCGGACAGACCGTCCTCAGCAACTGGATTCACCAGACCGCCGATTACATCAAGTCGCTGGACGCCAACCACATGGTTGCCACCGGCTCGGAAGGATTTCTGAACAAGCCGGGCAGCACAAAGTGGTGGGAGAATCCCGCCAGCACAGGCACCGATTTCGTCGCCAACCACCTCCCGGACAACATCGACTACGCGACCGTCCACATCTGGCCGTTCAACTGGGGGTGGTATCCCGAGTCGGATCCGAACATCGACAACATGGCGCAGATGTTTGACCGGGCGGTGCAGTTCCTCCAGGACCATCTCACGTCCGCCGGGAACGACCTGGGCAAGCCCCTGGTGCTGGAGGAATTCGGTCTCCTGCGGGACGGCGACCACAACGGGGACGGGAGCGAGCCGCCCGGAAGTCCGACGACGGAGCGCGACGAGCTGTTCCAGAGGTACCTCGACGTGCTCTTCGCCTCGGCCGCATCGGACGACTCCGGCGCCGGCGCCAATTTCTGGACCTATCAGATCGACCCGCCCCAGGAAGCGCAGGGACTGAACTCCGTCTACGATCCCGAGGACGTGGCAACGCTCCTGGTCCTCAGTTCCGCGGCGGCGCAGATGCAAACTCTGGTCCCCGAGCCGGGGACATTCGCCCTCTTCCTTCTGGCTGCACTCGGATTGTGCGTCCGTCGGCGTCTGAACCGCTGAGGGAACTTCCAAAGCCATCTTGAACCCGGGCGTGCTGGTGTCTACAATTGCGCGGACGTTCTGTGCGCCTGCGCCCCTCGAACCCGGAATTCCCTCTTCCACCGGGAGGTCAGCCGGTGTCGCGATTCTCCGCTCTTGAGAAGCTCCATCCGCCGGACTGGGAAGCCCTTGTCGCCGACCTCCGCAGGGAAGGCACGCCGAAGCGCGTCCACCACATGGAGCTCTTTCACGACGACGAGATCGCCTCGGCGATCATCGAGCGGTATGACCTTCTGAGCGGCGCCGAGGCGAACGACCCGGACCTCGTCCGCAAGAAGCAGCTCGCCCTCCGCCGCTTCCTCGGCTTCGATTACGTCAGCGCCTCTATGCCGGACCGGGAGATGCCGCTGAATTATCTTCGCGCGGACGACACGGCTCCTCTTCGACGCACGCGGGGCAGGGACTTCATGGACGAACACCGAGGGCCGATCACGAGTTGGGAGGAGTTCGAGAAGTACCCCTGGCCGGACCCCGATGCTCCGCGTGCCACGCGCGAGATTGAGTGGTTCCAGGAAAACGCGCCGGACGACATGTGCATCGCGTGCCACACGGGGCATTTCGCGGAATATCTGACGTGGCTCATGGGCTACGAGACGCTCTGCTATGCCCTCTATGACCGGCGGGATCTTGTGAGGGCGTTGGCCGACCGGATCCTCGAGTTCCACACGGCGGAGCTCCGGAGGATCCTCGAGTTCGACCGAGTGCGGATCGTCTGGGGAAGTGACGACATGGGCTTCAAGACGGGACTCCTCATCTCCCCGGACGACATGCGGGAGTTCGTCCTGCCCGGGCACAAACGGCTCGCCCGGATGGTGCACGAGGCGGGACGGCTCTACCTCCTGCATTCCTGCGGGAACCTCCGCGACATCATCGACGAGCTCATCGACGACGTGAAGATCGACGGCAAGCACAGCTTCGAGGACACCATCGAGGACGTTCGCGACGCCAAGCGGACCTACGGGCGGAGGACGGCCCTCATCGGGGGGATCGACGTCGATTTCCTGTGTCGCTCGAGCGAGCCGGCGATCCGCCGCCGGGTCCGCGAGACCCTCGACATCTGCATGCCCCACGGAGGATACTGTCTCGGCACAGGAAACAGCGTCGCCAACTATATCCCGCTCGACCACTATCTCGCCATGGTGGACGAAGGCTGGCGATACGGGACGTGAAGTCCGGAGAGTCTCAAGGGGAGGTGCCAACCCTTGGCCGACGTGGACGAGCGGAGTGATGGGGCACTGGTGGATGCAGCCAACCGCGGCGACGTCAAAGCCTTCGAGACGATCTATCTCCGCCACCGCGACTGGGTCGCTTCGCTCGCCTTTCGCTTCACGGCCAACCGCGAGGACGCGCTCGACGTCCTCCAGGATACCTTCACCTATCTGCTCCGGAAGTTCCCCGGCTTCCGCCTGACCGCTAGCATGAAGACCTTCCTCTATCCGGTGGTGAAGAACCTCTCCATCTCCGCCCGGAGAAAGACGAGGAGACTCGTCCTCGACAGCGATGCTCTCGACACCATTGCCGTGCCTCCCGAAGCACTTCCGGCGAGGCGTTCGGAGCTCGCCGCGGCGTTTGCGACGCTCCCCGGCATCCACCGCGAAGTCCTCCTGATGCGATTCGTGGACGACATGACCCTGGGTGAGATTGCCGCCGCGCTCGGGATTCCCCTCGGCACCGTCAAGTCGCGTCTGCATGACGCACTGGTGACGCTGAGGGAGGACGAGCGGACCCGCGGGTACTTCGAGTAACTTTTCTGTTAAACGCATCAGGATGCGATATGGCGGGACTTGGATTTTGGGCGGACCCTCTCAACCTCTCCGGAGACGGCCGAACGTCGTGGCGGACCTCCCAGGCACCTTAGAACGAAAACTGGCGGGAGTCGATTACTTATTTGTTACGTAGGGCGTGTTCATAAAGCAGCCGCCCTTGACTTAACATCTTGTTGGGACATTGGTTACGTTCGAAATCGACCAATCAGTGTAACCCTGCAAGGCAGGAGGCGCTTTGCTATATTTTGCTCTTCGGTGAACCTTTGGCGGCCCACGAGTACTTAAGAGTGCGGAGGAACACTCATGACGGATCCCGGACGCAAGTTTGGCGACGATACCCAACTCGAAGTGCCGCAAGGACTTAAGCAGGACCTTGCACGGCTTTTCCACGTGAGCGTCCCCGTCCCCTCTCAAGTGGATGAATCCATCCGGGCCGCGGCGCGGACCCATTTTGCCGCAAAGAAGCGCGTCCGGAGCGTGGTCCGGTGGCTCTCGACGGCGGCCGCTGCCGCCGCCGTGCTCCTGGTCATCTTTTGGGCCGGCAAGCTCATGGTTTACGAACGCCTTCAGGCAAGTCCGCTCGATGTCAACGGCGACGGCCGGGTGGACATCCTCGACGCGTTTGCACTGGCCCGTTCCCTCCAGGCGAAGAGTCCGGCGAGACGGGAATGGGACGTGAACGGGGACGGCGTCGTGAACCGCAGGGACGTGGACGTGATTGCGATGTCGGCGGTCCGCATCGACAGGGGACGGGTCCGATGAAGCGGGTCCTTGTGATTCTGATGATTGCTGTGTTCCTCGCGGTGAGCGCCCGAGCGCAGGACACCGAAGGCGTGAAGCCTCCGGAAGGCGCTGTGGTCCGCTTCAGTTCCGTAGACGTGTACGTCGACTCGGGTGAGAAGCCCCTCGCTGCCTATCAGTTGGAGCTAGCGGTCGAAGTCGGGGACGTGAAGATCGTCGGGATCGAGGGCGGCGAGCACGCTGCCTTCAAGGAGCCCCCCTACTACGATCCGTCCGCGATCCGTCGTGATCACGTCATCCTGGCGGCCTTCAGCACCGATACGCAGCTTCCCAAGGGCAACACCCGCGTCGCGAGGATCCACGTGCAGATCACCGGCGACGTCCAGCCGCAGTACGCGGTCAAACTGAACGTCGCCGCCTCGACCGACGCAAACAAGATATCCGCGAAGGTCTCCATCACGCCGGAAGGAGGGGCAAAATGAGAGGGATGGCTTGCGTGATCGCCGCCAGTGCACTGATGCTCGGGGGATGTGCAACCCACCATGCGATGGCACCGGCGGCGTCGGGTCTGTCCCGTGCGGAGTTCCTCGGGCCAACGAAGGCCGCCATGCTCGAAAAGTCGCTGACCGACGGCGACATCGCCACCACGCTCGACGCCGACGTCCGTGCGAAACTCCCCACGTCGATTGCGGTCGCAAAGCTGAACTTCGACTACGCCTGCGCTTCCCTGCAGACGATCGATGCCGAGGAACTCAAGGGGTGGGAGAAGGTCGCAGCGGAGCAGTCGCTGATCACCGGCATCCAGCCCCTGTCGGGCCTGGCCATGAAGCCCGCGCAGACGGAGACCCGGTATTCCACCGGGGTCACGCTGTACGGCCTCCGCACCGCCGCCGCCAAGCAGAAGTGCGAGCTCCTGCTGGTCTACGTGCAGGCGGACACCCAGGTCGAGAACTGGAACCACGCGGCCGTGCTCTACTGGACGGGCGTCGGACTGCTCATCGTCCCGGGGACCGAACTGGAGCATAAGACCGTCATGCAGGCGATCCTCGTGGACACCCGGACGGGAACGATCCTGGGCACGGCCACGGGCGACAGTCATCTGAAGAGGACGACCCCGGCCGCATACGCCGGAATCGAGCAGGAAAATCTGGCGAAGCGTGCTCCCGAGGAGAGTCTCAAGGACCTTCAGACGGCCGGCAGGAAACTCCTGAGCCAGGTCGTGGCATCTGCCCATGCCGCCCGTTGAATTGTCTCCGAGCGACGGCAGGATGGAGTGAAGAGGCGAATTTCGAACGAGGGAGGAGCGAGGTGAAAAGGATAGGATTGGCTCAGGCGATGCTGCTCGTTTCTTTGCTTCTTCTTGTGGCGCTGATGATTATCGTCGGATGCGGAGCGCAGTTAGCGGAGACGGGGACAGAACGGGCCGCCTTGGCGCCGGCGGACGCGCGCGTCCAGACCCCGTGGTCCCACTACGGCCCCGCCCCGGCCGCGCGTGCTGCTTTGCAGGGTACCAGAGGTTTACTTGCCGGCAACCAAATCGGGATGCCGCCTGGGTCGCTGCCCTCCCTCGACGAGGAGGTCTGGGTGATCGCCCGAGCGCCCGAGGAAGCCGTCGCGACGGACGAAAACAGTCCGAAGAGCGGCGCGCTCATGGCGAAACTCCCGAGTGAGGAAAAGGAAGTCCCCGTCCCGCTCAAGCACACCGACGTCAAGACCTCCATCACCGGCTACATCGCGACGGTGGACGTGACGCAGACGTTCCACAACCCGTTCGAGGAGAAGATCGAGGCGGTCTATCTCTTCCCGCTGCCGCAGAACGCCGCGGTGAACGAATTCATCATGACCATCGGCCAGCGGCGCATCCGCGGAATCATCCGTGAGCGGAAGGAGGCGGAGCAGATCTACGCGGAGGCGAAACGCCAGGGCTACGTCGCTTCGCTCCTCACGCAGGAGCGTGCGAACATCTTCACGCAGAAGGTCGCCAACATCGAGCCCGGAAAAGAGATCGACGTCAACATCAAGTATTTCCAGACGCTCGTATACGCCGACGGGTGGTATGAGTACGACTTCCCGATGGTCGTCGGCCCGCGGTTCAACCCGCCGGGAAGCACGCAGGGCGTAGGCGCCGTGGGGCGGGGAAGTCACGGGCTGAGCCGTCAGAAGACCGAGGTGCAGTATCTGAAGCCCGGGGAGCGGAGCGGGCACGACATCTCGCTCCGCGTCAAGGTGGACGCGGGCGTAGCCATCGAAGAGATCGCGAGCCCCACGCACGTGACCTCCATGAAACAGGACTCGCCCGGAGCGGCGGAGGTGGCGCTCAGCAGTCTCGATGCGATCCCCAACAAGGACTTCGTCCTGCGGTATCGCGTGGCCGGGAAGACGGTCAAATCGACGCTGCTCGCGCATCGCGACCAGCGTGGCGGTTTCTTCACGCTGATGGTCCTGCCTCCGGGGGACCTGGCCGCCCTCGAGCGCAAGCCGATGGAGATGATCTTCGTCCTCGACTGCTCGGGGAGCATGAACGGGTGGCCGGTGGCGAAGTCGAAGAAGGCGACGGAACGCGCGCTGAGGAAACTCGGTCCCGACGACACGTTCCAGATCATCCGGTTCTCGAACGACGCCTCGCAGCTCGGGCCCGCGCCCGTCCCGGCGACGGGCGAGAACGTGCGGAGGGGACTGCGGTATGTCGAGTCGCTGGAGGGCGAGGGCGGGACGATGATGATCAACGGGATCAAGGCGGCGCTCGACTTCGCGCACGACGAGCGGCGGCTCCGGGTCGTGTCGTTCATGACGGACGGGTACATCGGCAACGAGACGGAGATCCTGGGCGAGATTCACCGGCGCGTCGGGGCGTCGCGCATCTTCAGCTTCGGCGTCGGCTCGTCGCCCAACCGCTACCTCATCGAGCGCATGGCCAAGATGGGCCGCGGGGCCGTGGCCTACGTCGGGTCGAACACCACCGGTGAGCAGGCCGTGGATGCGTTCTACACCCGCATCAGCCACCCCGCCATGACCGACGTCTCCATCGACTGGGGCGACATGCACGTGACGGAGGTTTACCCGAGCCAGATCCCCGACCTTTTCGTGGGACGTCCGGTCATCGTGACGGGGCGCTTCACGGGCACGGGAAGCACCACGGTCCGCATCATGGGCAAGGTGGGCGACCGCACCCAGGAAATCGTTCAGCCCGTGAAGCTGGACGAGAAGGACTCCGAGCACGCGGGAATCGCCTGCGTCTGGGCACGGATGAAGATTGCGGACATCGCCGACCGCGCGACGTGGTCCTCCGACCAGGGCCTGGAGGACCAGATCAAGCAGGTCGCACTGGAATACGGACTGATGTCGGCGTACACCGCTTTTGTCGCGGTGGATTCCATGACGCGCACCGCGGGCGACCACGGGACGACGGTCCACGTCCCCGTGCCGGTGCCCGACGGCGTCCGGTACGATACGACGGTCGAGGAATAGCCGAGAGCCGCGTCGTCCGGATCGCCACGCGTTTTATGCCTCTTGGGTTCCCCCCCTTTCCCTGCCCGGATTTCTCCCGTAGGCCTCCAACCCTGGCAGGTCGCTGAGAAAATGGACGCACTGTCATTCTGAGGAGTCCCGACTTCTCGGGACGACGAAGAATCTGCCACCCAATGTGAGAAAACGCCCTCTCCAAGCGCCGGCAAGATTCTTCGTCCCGATGGAATCGGGACTCAGAATGACAGTCATAGGCCTCTTGGCAACGTGACGGACGTATCCGCGGTGGACTTTTCGTGAGGCCGTCGCGGTGGACTCCGGTATAATAGCGCCGGGTGGGCCGAACGGACACCCGCTCGTCTTGAGGTCCGGTCGGGGAGCATGGATGGACCGCATGAACGCTTCGAACGATGTCCGGCGTCTCCGGCTTACGACGCTTGCGGGCGTCGCCCTTGCTCTACTTCTCGTGCCCGCGCGCGTCGGCGCCGCCTTGGAACTGAAGGAATATCAGACCCCCTACTACATCATCTACACCGACCACGACATGGACATGGTCCGGGAAGCGGCGGCACGGATCACGGCCATGGCCGAGGAGTACCACAACCGCACGAAGGATTTCTCCGGCACGATTCGCAAGCGGCTGGCGTTTTACCTGTATAGCCGGTTGAGCGATTACGCGGCGTCCGGCGGAGCGGGGGCGGGGATGTTCGCCGGAAACAGACTGATGGCGTTCGTTCCCAAGGGAGGAGGGGCGGAGGCGTGGCGGGTGGTGCAGCATGAGGGATTCCACCAGTTCGTGACGCAGGTCATCGGCGGAAGGATGCCGATCTGGGTGAACGAAGGGCTGGCTGAGTATTTCGGCGAGGGGATCTGGACCGGCGATGATTTCGTGACCGGGGTGATTCCGAACCGGCGTCTGGGCCGCGTCCGAGCGCTCATCCAGGACAACCAGCTCCGGCCCTTCCCGCAGATGTTCACGCTCTCGAGTGCCTCGTGGCGCAGCAACCTCGACGTCAAGAACTACGACCAGGCCTGGTCGATGGTGCATTTCCTGGTGAACGCCGATGACGGGAAGTACCGCAAGCTCTTCGCGGAATTTCTGAAGGACGTGTCCTCCGGCCGAACGGCCTCCGTAGCGTTTGCGGAACGGTTCGGCTCCGACCTCAAGGCGTTCGAGGACAAGTACCGTCAGTGGTGGCTGTCGGTGCCCGACGACTCCGCCGCCGAGAGCCGCACGGTCGCCGTCTGCCAGACGCTCGAGAGTTTCCTGGCCCGGGCGTACGTCTCGTCCCAGCGCTTCCAGGGCGCCCAGGAATTCTTCGAGGCGGCGCGCGCCGACAAGCTCCAGTGTCCCAAGGAGCAGTGGCTGCCGCCGAGTCTCCTCAAGTCAGCTCTCGCCGCCGCCCCGGCCCCGGACCTCTGGTCCCTCGTCACGACCGGACCCCGGCCTAAACTCGTCCTGACCCGACAGGACGGCGCCACCTTCACGGCCGAGTTCACCCAGGATCCGAACAAAGAATTCAAGGTGAAAGTCGAGATCAGGCGTCCGCCCACAAAAAAGCCCCCTTGATTTCTCAAGGGGGCTTTGGGCGTCCGAGCGCGGACTAGAGCGGAACGATGAGCGTCTGCGACTTGTCGAGCTTGACCTCCCGGGTGACTTTCTTGCCGCCCTTCTCGACGATGACCGTGTGAGGCGTGAGGACGGTCTTCCCGTCCGCGTCGCGCGTGTACTCCGTCAGGGAGACGACGAGTTCGCCGTTCTGGCCGACGGTTCCGTTGTAGATCGTCCGGCCGGTCTTGTTCTTGATGCTGACCTTCGCCCCGGCGTCGGTCCGGATGTCGAGACTCCAGGCCACCGCGAATTCGTATTTCCCGGTCGGGAGGCCGTCGAACGAGACGCTGTCGAACCCGGCGCCTCCCTCGAACCGACTGTCCTCCAGGCGGTGTCCGTAGGTGTCGCCCTTCTGCTCCCTCCACCCCAGTCGGATGGTCCGGTAGCGCGCGTCGCTTCCCGACCTCACGAAGGTGTTCCCGGCGAAGAGGTACGGTCCCCCCTGTCCGTAGTTGTCGCCGAACTGGACGTCGACGACGTTGCTGTCGATGACGTTGCCTTCCAGGGTGATCGAGGGAGAAGCCGTCAGCGCCCCCTTGCCGCCGGCCGACACCGCGAACCCGTACGCGAACGGGTCCTGTGCGATGACCTTCACCCGGTTGTTGCGGAAGTCCACGTTCTTCCCGATCTGACCGTCGGGAACCAGCCACAGTCCCCGCATCATGCAGCCCATCCCGCTCCCCTTCACCACGAGGACGTTGTCGTAATGGTGGACGTTGTCCTTCGGCTTCTGGAGACGGATGCCGTTGACCGGGTAGATGCCGCTCTTGGTGACGGCGTCCTTGTCGCCGCCGCCCTCGCCGCCTTCCCACCGCCACTCTTCCGTGGTGCCCTGCATCTGGATGTAGTTGCCGTAAACCTGGACGTCGTTCCACCCCTCGCCCGAGCCGATCCCTATCGGGTGGAAGCCGGTGCCGAAGATCCGGTTGTGATGGATGGAGAGTTTCTCGCCTCCCGCGGGCTTGTAATACATGACCCCGTATGAGTTTGTGGCGTACCCGTCGATGTAGATCTCGTTGTTGAAGACCTCGCATTTCTCGCTGGCCGTGATCCCGCGATGACGCGTCCTCTTGATGAGGTTGTGGTGGCACTTGAGCGTCTGGGTCACCTTGCCGGCGTCAAAGGCGATCGCCTCGCTGCCCCGGTGCCGGTCGTAGAGTTCCGTTCCCCTGTCCCAGATGACGTTGTGGTGGATGCTCGTCCCGTCGTAGGCGTTGTTGACGATGATGCCGCTGACCTGGGAGCCGGAGTAGACGATGGTCATCCCGGCGACCTCGGTGTCCCGCGGCTCGCGCAGGTAGATGGGATAGTATCCGGCGGGCTTCGACGCCCCGTTCCCCGCCCCCTGCTGGATCGTGCCGTTGGTGATGAGGATGCCCTTCTTCCCTTCCGCGGTCCGGATTCCGCAGGGCGCCTGCGAGGCGTGCCAGCCGTAGAGCCTCTCGCTCGTCGTCGTGTCCGGACTCCCCGCCTTCTCGTTATAGGTGACCGTGTGTCCTCCGACGTCGAGCGTGACGCCGTCCGCCGTGATGTTGAACGCCGTCGCGTCCGCCTTGATGTCCTGCGTCACGATGTAGGTGGTGTTCGGCTTGTCGAGGAGGAACGGGGGTCCCTGCTGGATGCCCGGGATCAACACGGGGTTCGTGAGCCTCTTGGTCGTGAAGCTCCTGTCCTCGCTGCGGACGATGCGGATCCTCTCGTCCATCGTGACCAGCTGGTAGTGATAGGTGGTGTTGGGCTGGAGGTTCCGGAGGTAGTGGACGTGGACGAAGTGGTTGCTGTCGGAGATGGGAGTCATGTAGATGTATGTGTTCGGTATGAGCCCGTAGGCCACGTAGGTCTTGGCCGGGAGATTGCTGTCCCACCCCATGACCGCGGAGTTCTCGGAGATGTAGTGCCACGACCCGTCCGGATTGACCTTGAGGTCATCGCCGAATGCCTTGTAGATTTCCGGCTCGGACGACGCCCCGAAGTGGATGCGGCAGAAGATGTCGAACTGGATCCCGGTCACCACCGGGTCCGCCGCAAAGGAGATACCGCCCAATGCAAGGAGCACCACGACGACGAGCGTCATTGAGAATCTTTTCCGCAACATCCCCTCTCTCCTTCCTCCATGGCCCTGTTGGCGCCGTGTGATGTGCCGGAACTCCGGGTGTCACACCCGGTCCTCACCGTCCGAATACGGGCATGGTATTATCCACCAGGGAGAAAGCCTTTTCAACAGATTTATGCCCCGGGACGCGAGAAATTTCGCCGATTTTTTCCGACGGCCCCTAAGCCTCGACGCCGTGAGGATTTCCGAGCGACTTGGCGGCGGACCGTTCGGAACATCACTCGCTCTGCAGAAGACACCCCTTGTGACCGCTGCCGCTGTTTCCTCTCCCCCCACCGGGGGGAGAGGATTGAAGGTGAGGGGTGGATTTCTTCTCATGCCGGCCGGGTCCGCCCCTCGCCCCGCCCTCTCCCCCCAGAGGAAGAGGAGGGAGAGGGATGAAGCAGTAAGACGGGTGTTTTCTGCAGAGCAAACATCACTCTCAATCGCCGAAACGCTCCAAGTGGTGTGCAGTCACCGAGATGGAGTCGTATTGGTCTTCGACCTTGCCCTCGACCAGGTAGGGGCCGCCGTCGGTTAGGAGCCGGCGGACTTCCCTGTACGTCTTCGGGAAGAGCGTCACCTCGAACACGCCCGTTTCGTCTTCGAGCGTGAGGAACTGCATCAGTTCGTTGTTTTTGGTGGGGGCGCCGCGGGTGGTGTCGAGGATCCCGAGGAGCCGCACGCGTCGGCCGAGGAACTTCACGAGGTCCCTAGCGGTGACCAGGCCGTCGCGGCCGAAAGCTCTCCGGACCAGTTCCGCCGGGTGCGCCGACAGGGGGCACTCGAGGAATTCGAGTTCGTAATTCACTTTCTGCTGGAGCGAGTAGTCCGCAAAGCCGGGCGTCTCGATCTCCGCTGCGAGCCCGGGAAACGTCCCGACGGCTTTGTCGGCTGGGAGCTTTCCGAACATGGCACGGGCCTGCCAGAGGAGTTCCGGCCGGTTTCGTCCGGTGAAGTCGAACCC
>Ga0315282_10002011_pt1 | contig 38007 bp, 35 predicted proteins | sample YL17G07_20_MG_FD_203693 | JGI IMG/M metagenome (GOLD analysis project Ga0315282, IMG submission 203693) | Sediment microbial communities from Yellowstone Lake, YNP, Wyoming, USA - YL17G07_20 | ecosystem: Environmental > Aquatic > Freshwater > Lake > Sediment | place: USA: Wyoming | collected... | reverse complement strand
CGTCAGCTAGCCGGGCTAAGGCTTGAGCAAAGGAGGGGGCGTTTTCACTCTCCTCAGGCTGAAAGCGGAGGTTCTCCAGGAGCAGAACATCGCCCCCCCTTAGTCCTTCTACCTCCTTCTCCACCTCGGGGCCAATGCTGGAGTGGGGGGCAACCTCCACCCTCTGCCCCAGGAGCTCAGATAGGCGCCGGGCAACCGGTGCTAGACGCAATTTCTCAACCACCTTTCCCCCAGGCCGCCCGAGATGGGAGCAGAGGATAACCCTGGCTTTTCGCTCAATAAGGTATTTGATTGTGGGCAGGGTGGCCCGGATGCGGCTATCATCAGTAATCGCCCCGCTGGCTTCATCCAGGGGGACATTAAAGTCAGCCCTGACCAGCACCCTTTTACCGCCAACATCTATATCTCTGATTGTCAGCTTATTCATTTTCCCCTAAGTAACGAGCGGCTGGGAAATAACCCCAATACCTGCCTGGCTATCCCCTCAGCATCAAGGCCGTAACTGGAGCGGAGGACGGCTTGACTGCCCTGTTCCACAAACTCATCAGGGATACCAATGCTTTTTACCTGAATGTCACTGACGCCCACTTCTTTAAGCAGACTGCCTACGCTACTGCCAAAGCCACCGCTGAGGGCATTCTCCTCAACCGTAACCAGGCGCTTGATATCTCCAGCCAGAGCGGTTATAAGCTCGGCGTCCAGCGGCTTAGCAAAGCGAGCATTAACCACTGTAGCCTCAATCCCGTTTAAGGCCAGCTCCCCGGCGGCTTCAAGAGCCGGAGCCACCATAGTTCCTATGGCTAATATAGCTACGTCCTTGCCCTGTCTTAATATCTCCCCTTTACCTATGGGAATCTCATGGAGCTCTGGGTCTAATTCCACACCCAGCCCCGAGCCCCGGGGGTAGCGTATCGCCATAGGGTGCTTTGACCTCACCGCGGTGTAGAGCAGGTGCTGAAGCTCATTCTCATCTCTGGGTGCCGATACTATCAAGTTAGGGATTAATGTCAGATAAGAGATATCAAAGGCTCCCTGGTGGGTCTTGCCATCCTCACCAACAATACCGCTACGGTCAATGGCAAAGATAACGGGCAAGTCCTGGAGGCAGACATCGTGGATAAGCTGGTCAAAGGCACGCTGCAAAAAGGTGGAATATATCGCCACGATAGGCTTAAAACCCTGTGTCGCTAGCCCGGCGGCAAAGGTAACCGCGTGCTGTTCGCAGATTCCAACATCAAAAACCCGCTCCGGAAACTCAGCCGCAGCTATACTCAAATAGTTTCCCTCAGGCATAGCCGGCGTAATCACCACCAGCTTTGGATTTTCCCGAGCCAGGTGAAGCACCGTTTGAGCAAAAACCTCACTATAACTCAGCACTTTCTCGGTGTCAGCGCTCTTAGCCGACACGCCGTGAAAATAAACAGCATTGCCCTCGGCGGGAAGATAGCCCTTACCCTTGGTGGTAATAACATGAACGAAGGCTGGTTTCGGGCAGTAGTCCCGCGCCTGGATGAGCGCTATCTCAAGCTCACCAATGTTGTGCCCATCAATGGGCCCGATATAGGTAAATCCAAGCTCCTCCCAGAGCACGGTTGGCATAATCAGCCCCTTGAATACATTACTAATCCGCCGCCCTATTTGCCGCATCTGCTTACCCCAGGGAAAAGCGTCCAGCAGCCGCTTGCTCTCTGCCTCTGCCCAGCGGTAGCGGTAGTCAAACCGTACCCGGCTCAAAAGTTTGGCGAAGGCGCCAACGGTAGGCGAGATTGACATCCCGTTATCATTCAGAAGGACGCAGAGCCTTGAGCCCAGATGTCCTGCCTGATTCAACGCCTCAAGTGCCATCCCCCCGGTTATTGCCCCATCGCCGATAACAGCTACCACATTGTAGTCATCGCCGGAAAGGTCGCGGGCGATAGCCATACCCAGTGCCGCCGAGACTGAGGTACTGGCGTGACCACTGCCAAACGGGTCGTGCTCACTCTCACTGCGGCAGGTAAAACCGGATAGCCCCCCATACTGGCGCAGAGAGGCAAAGCGCTTCCTCCTTCCGGTGAGCAGCTTGTGAACATAGCTCTGATGCCCCACGTCCCAGATAATCTTGTCCCGCGGGCTATCAAATACCCGATGCAAGGCTATGGTCAGCTCAACCACGCCCAGATTAGAAGCCAGGTGACCGCCACTAGCGCTTACCCTGGTCACCAGCTCCTGCCTGAGCTCAGCCGCCAGTCGTTTAAGCTGGGGCTTGGCTAGTCTCTTCAAATCGGCGGGGCTATCTACTCTATCTAATAACCTTGGCATTAAAGTTGACCTCATACTAACAATGTGGCAAAACTATTGTCAAGCTAGAAAACTATCTTGACCTTTTCTCGGGTCTCGTGTTACATTTGAATGGCAACCCGTCCCTGTAGCTCAGTTGGACAGAGCGGCTGCCTTCTAAGCAGCGGGTCGTGGGTTCGAATCCCTCCAGGGACGCCACATTTTAGAAGTAATAGCGCCCCCTTCTCCTGAAGAAGTAGCCCATAGCCAGACCAAAAACCATACCGCCGAGATGAGCCTGCCAGGCGACCCCCGGTATAAAAGACCAGAGAACAAAAAAGACTAGAATCACCATCCATAGACGCATCGGGACAATAAAGTAGACCAGGACCCTCAGATTAGGCATCATCACCACCAATGCCCCCGCCAGGGCATAGATGGCTCCGGAAGCACCTATAACTACGGAGTAGGGCGAGCCGAGAAGGATGAAGAAAATACTCCCCAGTATCCCCCCGCCAAAGTAGGTGATAAGGAAATTTCTTGTCCCAATCAAACGGCAGAGAAAGCTGCCGAAGAAATACAGGGTTAACATATTGCCCAGGATATGCAATATACCCCCGTGAACAAAGAGGTTGGTCACCAGAGTCCACGGTCTATCTAAAAAGCCTGCTGGCTGGAGTCCGAGAAGCAGGATAAGGTCTCTGTCAATAGAGGTAGCGACAAAAAGTAGCAGGTTTATGCCGATTAAAATCCATACTGCAGTCAGACCGAAACCTCTATATCTCATATAACCTCCTTTTCCCATTATATAGTGGACATAGGAAAGAGTCTAGCTTTGTTGCACCAGGGACTTAGATTTGCTAAACTAGCTTGAACTTAATGGGCCGTTAGCTCAGTTGGTAGAGCACCTGACTTTTAATCAGGTGGTCACAGGTTCGAGACCTGTACGGCCTAGATACGAAAACAAAAAGCTACCGCTGGGTGAGTCCCAGCGGTAGCTTTACTAGTTATATCGTTTGCCAGCTGCTTATCTATCCGCACTCAGTGAGTATAAAGGAACGTCGTTCTCCACGTATCTTTTAATCACCCCATCGCTGGCGAGACGGTTAAGAGCCTGCTCGGTATACCATCTATAGCCGTTCAAGGCATGAACGATGGCAAGCCGGCTGAATCTGGTACGAGGATGCCGCCCCAAAAAGAAAAGTACCTCCTGACAACTCCGGTCGTCGTCATACCCCTTAATTACTTCATCCAGTTTCTCCGTGGCAGAAATTTGTAAAGTAACCACCTTTAACCTCCTTACGCTAGTGAAGTTAAGACCTCTGGCCGGGGAGAACACGCCGGTACCGCAGGAAGGCGGGAATCCCCAGTTCTTCTTCGCTTTTCACTCCCTTAAGGGTTTTCATCATTCGACTCTCCCAGGACACGCCAGCAAGAGCATCCTTGGAAGCAAAGCCGGTAGCGATGAGGGTCAGCCTGACATCATTGCCCATATTCTGGTCAAGGACAACCCCGAAGATGACAATTGCCTCCGGGTCAACCGCCTGTCGGATAATCTCAGCAGCATCATTAACCTCGTATAGGGTAAGGCTGCTGCCACCGGCAACATTGAATAGCACCCCCTTTGCCCCTTCCATAGATACATCCAGGAGCGGGCTGGTCAAGGCCTCTTTGGCGGCATCCCTTGCCCGGTTCATCCCGGAACCCCGCCCCATAGACATCCATGCCGGGCCAGCATCTTTCATCACCGTTTTTATGTCGGCAAAGTCAAGGTTAATGAGTCCGGGGACAGTGACCACCTCAGCGATTGCCTGCACCGCGTGGCAGAGGATATCATCAGCCATCCTGAAGGCGCCGTCAACACCTACCTTCTGGTCACAGAGGTCAAACAGGCGGTCGTTAGGGATGATAATCAAGGTGTCCACCTTATCAATCAGCTCCATAACCCCTTTCTCAGCAACCTCATTGCGGTGAGTTCCCTCAAAGTCAAAGGGGCAGGTGACCACGGCAATACTGAGGGCACCAGTTAGTTTGACAGCTTGAGCTACTACTGGCGCTGAGCCAGTGCCGGTACCGCCTCCCATACCGGCGGTGATAAACGCCATATCTGCTCCGGCAACAGCCTGCTTAATCTGCTCCAGGCTCTCCTCAGCCGCCTTCCGGCCTATTAAATGGTCACCACCGGCACCTAGCCCGCGGGTAGACTGCTCACCGAGCTGGATGCGTACCGCTGCTTCAGTAACTGCCAGAGCCTGGGCATCGGTATTCATGGCAACAAATTCAACGCCACGGATCTGCTCCCGAACCATTCGGGTAATGGCATTGCAACCAGCCCCACCCAACCCAATAACCTTAATATTTGCCCCACTGGGGACATAGCTTGTTCTTGACATTTTACCTTTCTCCTTTTACTAGCTTTTAATCGAAGATCCGGAAAACTCCGGAAAGAACGCGGCCAACACCCTTGGGTCGAAAGCTTCTTGCCCCTCCATTCCGCCTCTTCCACAGAAGAAGACCAACGCTGGTGGCGTAGGCCGGGTCATGCAGCATATCCGAGACACCATATAGGTTGGCCGGCATACCAATCCTTACCGGGAGTCGGGTTACCCTGCTTCCCAGCTCGGCAATCCCAAGAAGGTTGGCTGAGCCCCCGGTGAGTACCAGCCCTGAAGGGAGAACCTTGAGATAATCGCTTTGTTGCAACTGCAGCACAATAAGCCGGAGAAGCTCCTCAACACGAACGCGAATAATCTCAGAAAGGTCGGCGTAGGAAATATTATGCCCGTTTTCGGTGATATTTTTATCGGGCGTTCTCCTGCCTTTCTCCGGGACTGGTGTCACATTGCCATACCTCTTCTTCATCTCCTCGGCGAGCTCAAAGGGAAGTCCCAGACCGATAGAAACATCCCGGCTGATCTGGTAACCGGCTACAGGCAGGACAGAGGTAAAGCAGACACTATTGTCCTTATACATGGCAAGGTCGGTGGTGCCACCGCCAATATCAGCGACGAGGACCCCATTTTGCTTTTCCTCTTCCAGGAGGACAGCTTCAGCACTGGCCAGCGGTTCCAGGATAACATCATCAATCTCAACACCAATGCCACGAATGCACCTGGTCAGGGTCTGGATTGAGGATGCCGCTGCCGTAATGATGTGTGCCTCAACATCAAGGCGGAAGCCGTGCATGCCGATGGGGTTCTTTACCCCTGCTTGCCCATCAACGGCGTAGCCGCGAGGAATAATATGAAGCAACTCTCGGTCATCCGGAACCTTAATACTACGAACCACCTCATGGACGCGTTTTAAGTCCTTTGGATGCACTATCTTGTCGTTGCGGCTAATGCTAATGACCCCTCGGTTATTTACCGAGGTGATATGCCTGCCGGTAACGCCGACAAAGGCTGATTCCAGTTTACTACCGGCGGTCCGCTCAGCTTCTCTTACTGATTCCTGGATTGATTGCTTGGCTTCATTGAAATTAACCACCAGGCCATTTTGTAGCCCCTGGGTCGGGGCTATACCCACGCCAAGGATGCGGGGCATCTCATCGCCATCAACATCAGCCATGACCGTGCATACTTTGGTTGAACCAACATCTATTGCTGCAATCCTAGTCTTTTTCATTTTCCCTCCTTTCTAGTCCAGACCGACTCATTGTCCTCTGTGGTCTCGGTAGCGGATGTTCCACTTGTTGCAAAGGGCGCTAACGCAGCTCTTTATCTCGGGGTGGGTCGGGCGATAAAGGTCTGCCAGGAAACCGTGGAGTAGCTCTCCACCACTCATTCCCGGGGTCGGCTCTTCCGGTCCAGGCAAGTTGACGTAGATTATCTCCGTCAACAGCTTCTGGAACTCTATTGATGTGCCCATGGAATTCCCCCCTTTTTTTGAATGTATGCCGTATATCCTACTTGCCAGCCAAGGCATGCGTCAACTTTTGTCTTCTCCAATCCTTACCTGTCCTTTAAAATTCCAAATAGTTCCAAAGCAAATTAATGTAAATTCCATATCATAATTTACCGCTGGAACCGGGGAGAAAAATAACCAAAAATAAGTGCCTCTTGAAATTCCAAATCCATTCCATTATAATTATAATTAATAAACGAGGTAGCTAATATGGTTGATGAGAGAGGACGAAAGCGCCTGCCGCCCTATGTTTCTTACCGCACCTTCCTGAACTTTGCCGAGCGATTGGAACGGGAGATGCCAGCCCGGATTGACCGGAGTTACTGGAGTGACAGGTTAGCCGGTTCTACTGGCACTCAGCTTATGGGCGCCCTGCGCTTCCTCGGTCTTATTGATGCCAATGGAATACCAACCAGCCAATTAAGGCAACTTGTTTCTGCCAAGAGTGATAAAAGGGCAGAGCTCCTCCGCCAGCTAGCTACCGAATCGTATAACTTCGTCTTGGGCGGGTCGTTTGACTTCCACATTGCTACCTACGCCCAGCTAGAAGAGGTCTTTCATCGTAATTTTGAGTTAGCCGACGATGTCAACCGCAAGTGCATCAAGTTCTTTGTCACCCTGGCCAGCGATGCCGGAATTCCATTGTCAACATTCATAACCAAGCGAGTAAGAACACTGAGTGCTAGTTCCGGAGTTAAAGCCAAAAGAAAAAGTGCCAAACTAAATCGGAATTTGGTAATTCCACCTGAAATCGTGGATGAACTGACGGCAAAATTCCCCACCTTTGACCCAAGCTGGCCCGACGAGGTCAAGCTAAAGTGGTTTGATGCCTTTGACAAATTGCTGACGCGGAGCCTGATTAAAGGTAAGAGATAAGGCACTAAGCAAGCTTCGGCAGGTATTCCATTACCTCGGCAACAACAAAGATTGAGCCAGTGGCACAGATGAGGTCTTCAGGTTTTGCCCTCGCCAGTGCCAGGTCCACGGCTGAGGTAACATTCCCCACCACCTCCGGGGTTATCCCCTGCTTCGAGAACTGGTCGGCAAGCTTGGCTGGCTCCAGGGCACGGGGGTGCCGGGTGGAGGTAACCATAACCCTCCCGAAAAGAGGCGCAAGCTCGGCAACTATCCCGGCGACATCCTTGTCCGAGGAAACGCCGAGGATAAGAATTGCCTGCTCAAAATCAAAATATTGCCTGAGAGCCTCAGCCAGCCTCTTTGCCGAGTAAGCATTATGGGCACAATCGACGATAAACCATGGCTTCCGCTTCAGAACCTGAAGTCGCCCCAGCCAGTGCACCTGCGCCAGCCCGGCGGCAATGCTCTCGGCCGAGACCGTTACTCCTAATTCTCCCAAAATCTCCACCGCCGCTACCGCCGTAGCCGCATTTTCCAGCTGATACTCACCAAGCAAGGGAAGGTTAAGATTATACTTTCTTCTTAACCCTTTTAGTTGAAACGACTGCCCCTCACTGCTAAAGGTTTTGCGACTCCAGGTGACATCCATGCCCACCCTGACCAGCCTTGCCCCCCACTCCCAGCACACCCCCTCTATCACCGCCATTGCCTCGGGGAACTGGGGGGAGGAGACCACAATGCTCCCCGGCTTGATAATCCCCGCCTTCTCCGTGGCTATCTGGGTAAGGGTATCACCCAGGACCTCAGTATGGTCATAACTGATAGAGGTAATGACACAAATTCCCGGCTTGACCACATTGGTGGCATCAAGACGCCCCCCTAATCCTGTCTCCAGCACCTGAAAATCCACTCCCCTCCCCTTGAAATGGGCAAAGGCCAATACAGTTAGTAGCTCGAAGGTTGTAAGCTGACCAAAGGCGCCGAACCCATTTACGGCTTCAACCTCAGGTTTTAGAACCTCCACCAAGCGGGCAAATTCATCCTCGGCAATAGCCGCCCCATCCACCTGTATCCTCTCGGTGAAAGAGTGAAGGTGGGGGGAGGTATAAAGCCCGGTTTTGTAGCCAGCCATGGTCAGGATTGAGGCAATCATGGCGGCAGTGCTTCCCTTGCCCTTGGTGCCCGCTACCTGAATCGGTGTTGCCCCTGCCTCAGGGTTGCCCAATCTTTCCAGCAGCATCTCCATCCGTCTTAAATCAAAGACCACTGCCGAGCGTGGAAGCCGTTCATAATCGGCAAAGCTTAAGATATAGTCCAATGCCGCCTGGTAGTTCATAAGAGTTTCCAGTGAAGATAGGCGTTGTGCCTTAAAAGATGAGCTAACAGAGGCTTTATGTCAACCGCGTCCCCTATTATGTAAACCTTGGCCTTTCAACATCATATCAGCCGCTTCTGGAGAATTAGCTTATCATCCCCCGGGGCATAGAAGTCGGGGATGCGGCCGACTATTTCATAGGCATGGCGGCGATAAAAACGCCTTGTTCTCTCGTATTCCGGTTTGGAAGATGTCTCAACAATAGCCAGCCTGCCCCGGGCCTTCTTTATCTCATCTTCGGCAAACACCATGAGGGCACCGCCTATGCCCCGGCTTTGCTCCTCCCGCCCAACCGCCACCCAGTATATATCCCAGGTTCCCTCAGTCAAAGAAGCCGGTCCATAGCAAATATAGCCGACCACGAGCTCTTCAACCTCCGCCACCAGGATATGATAACCCGACTGATATGAACTCTTGAGGTAGCTATCAATGACCTCCTCAGCCACTACTACCTCAGACGGCTTAAATTCAGGCGTGGCCGTCACGAGCTTTAGTATAGCTGGTTTATCTCCTCGTGTCATCGGGCGAATCTTGGGTGTCATCGCTAGCTTTTCTCTAAGGCGAGCCTTGCAATCTTGGCAATAAACTGGGGGTAGTCCATCCCGGCGGCTTTAGCCTGGATGGAGGCACCTGAGCCGGGGGATATATCAGGGTTGGGGTTCACCTCTATTATGTTAAGTTCCCCTCCCCTGCCCCACCGCATGTCCACCCTGGCATAGCCGCGGCAGGAGAACAGTCGAAATATCGCCAGCACCGTCTCGGCAATGAGCTCACGTTCACTGTCCGGGATCTGAGCCGGGCAGACTACCTTAATGCCCTGGAAATAGAGGCTATCCGGCTCCCACTTGGCGGCAAAGGTTAGAATCCTGGGCATCCCCGGAGGCAGCAAGTAGACTATCTCAGAAACAGGGAGAACGGTGCATTCTGAGTTTCCCAGGACGGTAGCATTAAACTCCCGCCCACCAATGAACTCCTCTACCAGCGCCTGCCCGTAGAGGCTGCTTACCAGTTTCACCTGCTTTTCCAGTGAGGTAACCTCATACACTATACTCTCCTCTGATAGCCCATGACTGGCATCCTCACTGCAGGGCTTGACAATACAGGGGTAATTCAAGTGAAATGTAGTCAGGGTTTCAGGACTCAAGAGCTGGTAGCGGGGGGTGATAAAGCCTGATTCTTCTAAAATTACCTTGGTCTTAGCCTTGTCCAGGGCTAACGCCAGTGCTTCTGCCGGGCAGCCGGTGTAAGGTATACCCAGCCCGGAGACAATCTCCGCCACCACGGCTTCTGTCTCGGGATAACCGGCAAAGCCTTCAAAGAGATTAAACACCAAGTCTGCTGCCAAACCTTTAAGCTCCTCTCTCACTCGCTCAAGAGGCGGCACCAGAGGAACTTGAGTCGCATCATAGCCTAACTTAAGGAGAGCCTCCTGCACTGCCTTCACCGAATTAAGGATGCTCTCAATCGCCTCTTTCCTCTCCCCAGGTTTATAGTGGCTGGGAACAGGTTCATTGTAGGCAATAGCTACCCTTGAACGCACCGCGGATACCTCTCCAGAGCAGCACCAAGTACCGCCTGAATTAATGCCTCATAGCTCCAGCCCTGCTTCATCGCTATAATAACCAGGTCACTATAGTCACCGAGCCCAGGTAATGGGTTTATCTCGAGAAAGTAGGGTATGCCCTGTGGGTTAACCCTGAAGTCCAGCCGGGCAAAGTCCCGGCACCCCAGAACCTGGAAGACGCGAAGGCTGGACTGGGTGAGCCGGTCTAGGGTATTCTTTTCCAGCTGGGCGGGGCATTCGTAGTCAACCAGATTTTCCCAGTCCCGCTTTACTTCCAGTGAGTAGACAAAGTGCTCGTACCCATTCTTGGGGACGATTCGCATTATCCCCAATATCTTTGGGTGGAGATTGCCTATTATGCCGACAGTAACCTCGTCCCCTCCAACATACTCCTCTACCATCACCGGCTGGCGGTAACGCTCCAGCACCACGACCATAATCTCAAGTGCCTGTTCCGGGCTGCGCGCCAGTGAACCACGCTGGATGCCCTTACTTGTCCCCTCATGCGCCGGCTTGATGATGGCAGGAAAGGAAAATCCCTCCCAGGATATTTCATGGAGCTTTTTCTTATCGGTTATTACCCGCCAGTTTGGGGTATAGACACCGCCACCGGCAACTATCTTTTTGGTCAGGGGTTTATCAAGGCAGATTGCCAGGCACTGGGGGTCAGCGCCGGTATAAGGGATATTAAGCATCTCCAGGACCGAAGGCACCTGTGCCTCACGGCTGCGATAGTTGCCTCGCCCCTCAGCAATGTTAAAGACGATGTCAACATTCTGCTGGCGGAGAATGTTATCGAGGAATTCTTCGCCGCCGCCCAGCCTGACTACCGAATTTCCCCCGGCCTCAAGGGCGGCGGCAATAAGCTCTATTGTCTTCGGGGAGTCGTATTCCTCAAGAGCGTCCTCTGGAGCGGCTTGTTCCAAGCCTACCTCTTGTTTAAGGTCATACGACAACCCTATCCGCATCTCGGGCTCCAAAATCAGGGGTTGATTCGGCACTTATCGGCTTTCTCGGATTGCGGTAGCGGAAGAGGCGACCCCGGTAATTCCTCAAGACAAACTCCTCCTCCGTCTGCGACACCACATAGTTTGGCTGAAGGGGTACCTTACCGCCGCCCTTAGACAGGTCAACAACGAAGGTGGGCACTGCCAGCCCCGAGGTATAGCCGCGCAATCCCCCGATTATCTTCAGGCCAACCTCCACCGGAGTTCGCAGGTGCTCCGTTCCCCGCACCTCGTCACACTGATACAGATAGTAAGGACGCACCTTGATTTTAAGCAGCCCGTGGCAGAGCTTCATCTGCGCTTCCACACTATCGTTTACCCCGCGCAGGAGAACAGTCTGGTTATTTACCGGAACCCCACTGCGCAGCAGCCGGTCGCAGGCTTCAGCAGCCTCCGGGGTAATCTCTCGGTGGTGGTTGAAGTGGGTATTAAGCCATATCGGTCCATATCGAGATAACATGGCGCATAACTCATCGTCTATCCTCTGCGGTAGCACCACCGGGAACCTGGTGCCGATACGGATAATCTCCACATGCTTTATACCTCTGATTCGGGAGATAACCTCCTCCAAACGGGGGGTGGAGAGGGTCAGGGGGTCACCACCGGAGATAACGACATCTCTAATACTCCGGTGCCGGCGTATGTACTCCAGCATGATGTTAATCTCGCCCTGGCTACGCGCCCACCCTCCATTTCGCCATTCTCTCTTACGAGTGCAGTGACGGCAAAACATGGGACAGATATCGGTAAGCACCATTAGCACCCGGTCCGGATAGCGGTGAACCAGTCCGGGGACAACCGAGTCCCTTTCCTCGGCGAGGGGGTCTTCAGGGTTTGTGCCGCCAAAGGTTATCTCTTCAAAAGATGGCAGCGCCTGTTTCCTGATGGGGTCGTCCTTGTCATCGGGATTGATTAGAGAGAGATAATAAGGAGTCACCGATAAGGGGTATTTAATGGTTACCAGCTTGAGTTGTAGTTTTTCTTCGGTGGATAATGGAATGAACTTAACTAGTTCATCAATAGTGGTAATTCTATTACGAAAATGCCACCTCCAGTCATTCCAATCTTTGTCTGGGATATGGGCGAAAAACCTGTCTCTGGCGGTGGCGCTTTTACTCGGAGGTTCTTCCTCCGCATTTCGAGCCAAGCTCGGAGGTTCTTCAGCATCACTGCTTTTGATACCTTTAGCGCAAGGCTCTAACTCCACCATGCTCGGAGGGTGATTTTTAATGACCAATGATGTTTTCACCTTATTATTATTTTTTCCTCCTCTTTCGGTCTATTAATTTGATTATACAGAATTCATCGAGAATGTCAAGTAATTTTTGCTACCGGCGCTGGTTTTGTTTATAATAATGATAGTAAAGGAGTTATATGTGGCTTAAAACCAGGATGTTCCTGTTGGTTGCCGTTCTTTTCGGCATTCTCTATGGCGTAATCGCCGGCATCGGTACCTGGATGGAGGCAGGGAGCGCAGTATGGTACATTGGTCTGGCGTTTGTCTTCCTCGGCATCCAGTATCTTATCAGCCCATTTTTAGTCAGCCTGATGATGAGGATAAAGTGGGTCTCGGCGGAGGAAGAGCCGGAGCTCCACCGAATGGTCGCTGAGTTAGCAGAGACGGCACATCTTCCTAAACCCAAGGTCGGCATCTCCCAGCTAAACATACCAAACGCCTTTGCCTTCGGGCGGACGCAGGGTGATGGGCGAGTCTGCGTTACCAGGGGCATACTTAACCTGCTCTCTAAGGATGAGCTCAAGGCTGTCCTCGGGCATGAGCTATCTCACATCAAGCACCGCGATATGGTAATCATCACCCTGCTTTCAGCGATACCGCTGATATTGTACTGGCTTGCCTGGAGCATGATGTGGGGAGGGGCTGCAGGTGGACGGCGGCAGGGGGGCGGCTATGCGGCGCTCATCGGGCTCGGCGCTTTTATCCTCTACTTTATTACAAACCTCCTCGTGCTCTATGGCTCAAGGATACGCGAGTACTATGCCGACCTGGGCAGTGTGCAACTGGGGTGTATGCCCCACCACCTCGCCTCGGCACTTTATAAGCTGGTCTACGGCAACGCCCGCTTCCGCGGCAAGGAGGAGCTGAAGCAAGTGGAGGGGGTCAAGGCTTTCTTTCTCAATGACCCGTCCCGGGCATGGTATGAAATTAAAGAGCTGTCCCAGATTGACCAGGACATGAACGGTACCATTGACTATGATGAGCTAATGGCGCTGCGCCAGAAGCAGGTAAGGCTGGGTGCCGCCGCTAAAATGATGGAGCTTTTTACCACCCACCCCAATATGCTGAAAAGGATAAAGCACCTATCCACCCTTATTGTCTGACGCCGGCTTAAACTGTCTCAGGCGCAGCGAGTTAAGCACCACCGTGATTGAGCTAGCTGCCATGGCCGCGGCAGCCAGAATCGGGTTCAGGAAGCCGTAATCACCCAGAATAAAGTGCAGACCCGAGGGCACACCGCTACTGCCAAAGGCAAGATAGAGCACGCCGGCGGCGACCGGGATAAGGGCGGTATTATAGGCAAAAGCCCAGAAGAGGTTCTGCTTGATTGTCCTCATGGTGCGCTTGCTCAGCGATATGGCGGTGACAATCCCCATCAAATCGCCGCTGATAAGGGTAACATCTCCCGTTTCCATAGCCACATCGGTGCCGGTGCCAATGGCAATACCGACGTCAGCCTGAGCCAGGGCCGGGGCGTCATTTATCCCGTCCCCCACCATCGCCACCACCCTCCCCTCATCCTGAAGTTTTTTGACCTCCTGAGCCTTATATTCAGGAAGCACCTCAGCCAGTACCCGGTCAATGCCTACTTCTTTAGCAATAGCCTCGGCAGTACGCCAGTTGTCTCCGGTAAGCATCGCTACCTCAATACCCATTTCGTGTAGCGCCCGCACCGCCGCTTTAGCATTAGGCTTAATGGTATCAGCCAGGGCAATAATTCCCCCCATTTTGCCATCTATGCCCAGGAACATCACCGTCTTGCCCTTTGCCCGCAGGCGCTCGGCTTCCTTCTCCAGCCCGTTTAAGGAAAGCCCTTTTTCTTCTATCAACCTCAGATTACCCAGCAGAAGCCTTTTCTTTTCAACTAAAGCCTCAACGCCGAGCCCGGGGATAGCCTTAAAATCCGAGGCTGGGAAAACCTCCAGCTTCTTATCTGACGCCGCCCTGACGATAGCCTCACCGAGGGGATGCTCTGAGCCGCGTTCCGTCGAGGCGGCAAGCCTCAGGACTTCTTCTTTTGACCACGGGGGTGAAGCAATTATATCGGTTACTTTTGGCTGACCCTGGGTCAGGGTACCCGTCTTATCCATGAGGACGGTGGTGAGCTGGTGAGATCTTTCCAGAGCACCTGCACTCCGAATAAGGACGCCATATTCAGCACCCTTGCCCGTGCCGACCATAATCGCCGTTGGGGTTGCCAGCCCCAGGGCGCAGGGACAGGCAATAATAAGCACGGCAATAAAATTAAGGAAGGCGAAGGTGAGCGAGGGGGCTGGTCCGATAAAGAACCAGATGATGAAGGTAATAACGGCAATGCCAATCACTATCGGTACGAAGTAACTGGCGATGACATCAGCCAGGCGCTGGATGGGCGCCTTGCCTCCCTGGGCTTCCTCCACCAGCCGGATAATCTGAGCCAGGGTAGTATCCTTGCCCACCCTGGTTGCCTCAAACTGAAAGCTGCCGGTCTTATTAATCGTGCCGCCGATGACCTCATCACCAACCTTCTTCTCTGCCGGGATGCTCTCGCCGGTAATCATCGATTCATCAATGCTGGAATACCCACGGCGGACTATGCCGTCCACAGGCACTCGTTCCCCGGGTCGTACCAGGATAAGGTCGCCGAGCTGGACATCGTCAACGAGGATTTCCCTCTCTTCTCCGTTGCGGATAACCAGGGCGGTCTTCGGTTTAAGACCGATAAGCTTCTTTATTGCCTCCGAGGTCTGCCCCTTAGCCCTTGCCTCCAGGAAGCGCCCGAGAAGAATCAGAGCAATAATCATAGCGGAGGTATCAAAATACAGGTTAGGCTCGATGCCGCCAATCGTAAAGAGAGCGGGGGAGAGAACAGCAATCATGCTATAAAAATAGGCGGCTGAGGTACCGGTGGCAATCAGGGTATTCATATCAGCCGTCCTGTGCCTTAAGGCACCCCAGGCCCCCTGATAGAACCGCCAGCCGGCCCAGAACTGCACTGGTGTAGCCAGCGCCCAGAGTAGATACATCTTCCCCGCGAACTCAGGAGCCCACATTAGAGCCATAATTAGTGCCGCCAGGATAGCCGCCACAATAAACCGGTTCCTCATCCCCCGGATTTCTCGCCGGGCGGCGCTGATAACATCCTCCAGTGTCTGCGCCTCCAAGCCCAGCTTGTATCCGGCGCCTTCTACCACCCGACGCAGGTCAGCAATATCCGTCCCCTCAACATATTCCACAGTGGCTTTCTCTGAAGCCAGATTAACGCTAGCGGAGATTACCCCCGGCACATTACTAAGAGCCTGCTCAACGCGGGCAACGCAGGAGGCGCAGCTCATCCCCCCTACGGGAAAGATGGACTTTTCCAGTTTCTTAGATTTTGACTTCTCCACCATTTTCTCCCTACTCTATAAGCTTGAACATCTCCCTAGCTATTTTAGACCCTAATAATAGCATACATCAATAAGTTAGCCTCTTTCTATTGGGATAGGGTATAATCCAACGAAAGAGGAGATTTTGCCATGATAAAAAGGGTTATCACCCTACCCGATGCCCCCGAGCTCCCCTTCTCCGCAGCAATAAGAGCTGGCGATTACATCTTTGTCTCGGGTCAGATTGGACATACTGATGCCCAGGGCAGGGAGGTCAAGGGGATAGAGGCGCAGGTCAGGCAGTGCCTGGAGAACATGAAGAAGGTGCTGGCGGCGGCTGGTTCGTCCCTGGATGAGGTGGTAAAGGTGACCGTTTTTCTCCGCAACGAGGGAGATTTTGCCAGAATGAACGAGATTTATCAGAGCTACTTCACCAAAGACCGCCCTGCCCGCTCAACGGTAATAGCTGGCCTGGCTCTACCAAGTATGCTCATTGAGATAGATTGTATCGCTTACTCCCCGCCGAAGACCTAATAAACATCCAGATATTTATTTATTTCCCAGGGTGTGACCTGCGTTTTAAACTCGTCCCACTCTTTTGTTTTTATGGTGATATACCTCTCCAGCAAATGCCCGCCGAGGACTTCTTGAATAAGCTTACTCTTTTTCAGCTCATTCAGTGCTTCCCATAGTGACGTCGGCAGGACGTCAACCTTCTTGCTTATCAGACTCTCCCTATCAAGTTGATAAACATTCTCTTCCACCGGTTGGGGTGGCGTCAGGTTATTCTTGACCCCGTCTAAACCGGCTTTCAGCATAACAGCAAATGCCAGATATGGATTGCAGGTTGAGTCTGGGCATCTTAGCTCAATTCTCGCCGACTCTTGTTTTTGCTTGAACCATTTGGGCACCCTGATAAGGGCGGAGCGGTTCATACCAGCCCAGGTAATATAAACTGGAGCCTCAAAGCCGGAGACCAGTCTCTTGTAAGAGTTTACCGTGGGGCAAAGAATGACACACATCGCCTTAATGTGCTTCATCTGGCCGGCAATAAAGCTGTAGGCAATCTTGGACAACCCATATTCATCCTTTTCATCGTGAAAGGCGTTCCTTTTTGCCTTGATATCAAACAGGCTCTGGTGAATATGCATACCGGAACCGGCGATGCCCATTGCCGGCTTTGGCATAAAGGTCGCCTCCAGGCTATACATCTGGGCGATTTTCTTTGCCGTATACTTCAATGTAAGCAGTTCATCAGCCATTGCCAAACAGTGCCCGTAATTAAGGTCTATCTCATATTGACCATGCCCCACTTCATGGTGTGATGCCTCAACGTTAATGCCAAAGGTCTTAAGGGCGGCAATTATTCCCTTCATAACCTGATAGCCCTCAGCCGAGGAAAGCTCAAAATAACTGCCATAATCTATAGGAGTCTTCCCTGCCGGCTCATCCTTCTTGAACAGGTAAAACTCCGGTTCCGGCCCAACATCATAGCGGAACCCCATCTCAGCCGCTTCAGCAATTACGGTGGTAAGAATAAATCTGGGGTCTCCTTCATAAGGTTCCCCATTTGCCCCATAGATGTTGCAGATCAGCCGTGCCGTCTTACCGTTTTCGGTCAGCCAGGGAACAACAGCGTAGGTTGTCAGGTCTGGCTTCAAAAACAGGTCGCTTTCCTGGATTCGGGCAAAGCCTTCGATGGAAGAGCCGTCAAACCATACCCCATTGGCCAGTGCCTCTCCCAGCTTCTCAACTGGTATGATGACCTCCTTCACCACCCCGAGTAAATCGGTGAACTGCAGGCTTATAAACCCCACACCATCTTTTTTTGCTCTTTCCAAAATCTCCTGAGCTTCCATATGGCTCCCTTCATAAGTTAAGGATAATTAATCGGGTTTTACCCATTTTACACCGATGTTTCCCCGCTAGCAAGCACTTTATTTGAAAAATATAGAGCTAGAAGTGTATAATAATTCCTTGCGTGAGCGTTAAGAGGTAAAAGCTACGGAGGTTAAGAATGGAGGCGATAGAAGTACTGAAAAGGTCTGATGTTTTCCACTACCTGGAAGAGGACGAGCTTAGGCTGGCGGAAAAGATGTGCATCTCCCGGATATTTGAAGCTGGGGAGGTTATATGCCGGCAGGATGCGGAAGCGGAAAATATATATATTATTGAAGAGGGGCTGGTATCCATTATCCTTGAGCTAGGGCCAACGGATAAGCGCCAAATCCAGACCGCCACCGACTTTGAATGTTTCGGCTGGTCAGCGACGATACCGCCATTCCGTTCCACTTCCACAGCAAAAGCCCTGGAGAGGACAAAAGTGCTGGCATTCAAGGGAATGGAACTGCGCAATCTAATCTCCAGCAATCCCAAGCTTTGCGCTGAGGTTGCCGGCGGCGTAGCCTATGTGATTTCACAAAGGCTGCGGGCGGCGTTTTCCCAATTGATGGGCGTCTCCTACCAGGATTAACCATAGTTATCGCAAACAGCAGGCCTCTTTAGCGTCCAGGTTTTGGTTTAGTCGGCTATCACTATATCGTTGTTGAGCTAGAAAGGGAATTTTAATTAATGGAACCAACAAAAACAATCACCTCTATGATGACAGAAAAACGGGTATTTAAACCCTCAAAAGAGAGTCGGCAAAAGGCATATATAAAAAGCCTCAACGAATATAAGCGGATTTACCAGCGCTCTATTGAAGACCCCGAGGGCTTCTGGGGGGAGCTGGCAGAGCAGATTGACTGGCATAAGAAGTGGGACAGGGTGCTGGTGGAGGATTTCAAAGAAGCCAAGCATGAGTGGTTTGTTGGTGGTAAGCTCAATGTCAGCTATAACTGCCTGGACCGGCATCTTAAGACATGGAGAAAGAATAAAGCGGCACTAATCTGGGAGGGGGACGGCGCTGAGAGCAAGACCATAACCTACCAGGAGCTCCACTACCTGGTGGTCAAGTTTGCCAATGTGCTGAAGAAGCACGGGGTTAAGAAGGGCGACCGTGTTACCATCTACCTGCCGATGATTCCTGAACTACCAATCGCCATGCTTGCCTGCGCCCGGATTGGCGCTATCCACAGCGTTGTCTTTGGCGGCTTCAGCGCCGAGGCACTGAGGGACAGGATACTGGACTGCGGGGCTAAAATGCTCATCTGCGCCGACGGCTACTACCGCGGCGGCAAGATTATCAGGAGCAAGGACAATCCTGATGTCGCCCTCCAGGCATGCCCCGAGGTAAAAGACGTCATTGTAGTCAAGAGGGCAAATATTGGGGTAAATATGCAGCCCGGTCGTGACTACTGGTGGCATGATGAAATGACAGCCGAAGATATAAAGCCATACTGCGAACCGGAGGTAATGGATGCCGAAGACCCGCTGTTTATCCTCTATACCAGCGGCAGCACCGGGAAGCCAAAGGGAGTCCTCCATACCCAGGCTGGCTACCTCCTCTTCGCCTACCAGACATTTAAGTGGATATTTGATGTAAAGGAAGAAGATGCCTTCTGGTGCACCGCTGACATCGGCTGGGTAACCGGACATAGCTATATCGTATATGGACCGCTAGCCTTTGGCGCCACCGCCCTTATGTTTGAGGGGGTGCCAACCTACCCCCACCCCGATAGGTTCTGGGACATTGTGGAAAAGTACCGGGTCAACATCTTCTACACCGCCCCCACTGCCCTCCGCTCCCTGATGAAGGAGGGGGAGGAATGGCCCAATAAGCATGACCTGAGCTCACTACGCATCCTTGGCTCAGTTGGTGAGCCGATTAACCCTGAAGCCTGGATGTGGTATTACAATGTAATTGGCAAGGGTAACTGCCCTATCGTTGACACCTGGTGGCAGACCGAGACCGGGGGCATCCTGATTACCCCCCTGCCCGGAGCAACCCCGCTTAAACCGGCCTCGGCGACACTGCCCTTCCCCGGGGTCGAGCCGGCGGTGCTCAGGGAGGATGGTTCTACCGCCGACGTTAACGAGGGCGGCTACCTGGTGATTAAAAGACCATGGCCCGGTCTGATGCACGGGGTCTACGGTGAGCCAAAGAGGTTTAAGAAAACCTACTTTGCCCAGTTCCCCGGGGTATATAATACTGGGGACGGTGCCAGGATTGACGAGGACGGCTACTACTGGCTAATGGGGCGAATAGACGATGTTATCAATGTCTCCGGTCACCGCCTGGGCACTGCCGAGATTGAAAGCGCCCTGGTATCCCATAAATCAGTAGCTGAGGCAGCGGTTGTTGGCATGCCCCACGAGATTAAGGGGCAGGGGATATACGCCTTTGTTACTCTGAAAGCCGGGGTAAATAAGTCCGATGAGCTGAAGAGGGAGCTGGTGGCTCATGTTCGCCAGGAGATTGGACCGATAGCCACTCCGGATAAGATTCAGTTTGCTGACGGTCTGCCCAAAACAAGGAGTGGCAAGATTATGAGAAGGATATTGACCAAGATTGCCGCCGGTGATGTTAAAGACCTGGGTGACACCAGCACCCTGGCTGACCCATCGGTAGTTAGTACCCTGGTTGAAGGGAGGCAGGGGGCGTAAGCCATGACCAACAAGCCAGCCTTCTTTATTGCCTCCCCCAGGCAAAGTCCACTAGCTTGAGCGCCATAGCTTTAGCTCCCCTCTCGCCATCCTCATCTGGTGGAAAAGTGTGAATAATATATTCAGCGCCATTGGAGGCGTGGAATAAGACAACCCAGTTATCCCCATCCCTCCTCACCAGCCAACGCCCCGGTACTGAGTCCCCGGGTGGGGTGCTGCCGGCATCCCATTCATAGCCGACTTCCGGCTCTTCAAAGCCTAACTCTCGTGCTGTTTTAGTCTGCTCCATGCTAGCCGCCAACCATCCCTTAGCACTGCTACGTTATCACTCTATTATAAACCATGTTTTAAATTTTTTAACGCCTTTTTATGTTAACTTTTCAACAAAAATTTCCAAACTGGCGAACACGTGAGCAGTCCCGATAACAAAAAGAGCTAAACATTCCTTCGCCTAAGGAATGCTTAGCTCTTCTCCAATCTTTAGGGTTATAATGTAGGGCTACAGGCCTAGCCCTTCCCTATCCTGAACATCTTGGTGCCGCAGACCGGACACTTACCTCGCGTTGCCGGCCTGCCATTTTTCATCGTTATTACCTGAGCGTCCTTCATTTCCCTCTTGGCTCGGCATTTGACACAATAGGCTTGCATTATGCACCCCCCTTTTTTGTGTATGATAATAAACCACCTTTACCACAATGTCAATACGTTGACAGGGCTAAATTTGGGGATTAAAGAAAAAACCGCCGCTCATTTACAGCCAGGGGACATTTATGTAGAATAAGGGGTAAAGAGAGGTGGACGTTGCTACCTGATGATAGAGGATACTTCGGAAATTATGGCGGGCGCTTTGTCCCTGAAACCCTCATCCCTGCCCTTGACGAGCTGGCGTTAGCCTTTAATGAGGCAAGGGCTGATGAGCGCTTCTGGGCTGAGTTTGACTCGCTATCTCGCGACTATTCGGGAAGGCCAACACCGCTTTATTTCGCCCAAAGGCTGAGTGAAGATTGCGGTGGTGCTCGGATTTTTCTTAAAAGGGAAGACCTGGCTCATACTGGCGCCCATAAGATTAACAATGCCCTGGGGCAGGGACTCCTTGCCCGGAGAATGGGAAAGCGGAGAATCATTGCCGAGACCGGTGCCGGCCAGCATGGAGTGGCCACCGCTGCCGTCTGTGCCATGCTGGGCTTGGAGTGCATCATCTATATGGGGGAGGAGGACATACGCCGTCAGTCGCTCAATGTCTTCCGCATGAAGCTGCTGGGTGCTGAGGTAAAGCCGGTCGGGAGCGGGAGCCGGACGCTAAAGGACGCCATTAACGAAGCAATAAGAGACTGGGTGACCAACCCCTCAAATACCCACTACCTCCTGGGCTCGGTAGTCGGTCCCCACCCCTACCCCACCATGGTGCGTGACTTCCAGGCAATAATCGGCAGGGAAACAAAGGAGCAGATTCTGGACAAGATAAGTCGCCTGCCGGACTATATCATCGCCTGCGTCGGTGGAGGCAGTAACGCTATCGGCATCTTCTATCCCTTCCTGAATGATAAGGCGGTCAAGCTCATCGGGGTTGAGGCCGCGGGCAGAGGGCTTAAAAGCGGAGCCCATGCCGCCCCGCTAGCTGTTGGGGAGGTCGGGGTACTCCACGGGGCCAGGTCTTACGTCCTCCAGGACGATAATGGTCAGATCCGGGAAACCCACAGCATCTCGGCCGGGCTCGACTACCCCGGTGTCGGCCCCGAGCATAGCTACCTCAAGGACACTGGCCGTGCCACCTATGTCGGCGTAAGCGATGATGAGGCGCTCCAGGGCTTCACCCTGCTCTGTCGCACCGAGGGCATTACCCCCGCCCTGGAACCAGCCCATGCCATATTCTATGCCGCCAAGCTCGCCAGCTCCCTGAGCCAGAAAGAGGTTATTGTGGTCAATCTTTCCGGGCGGGGCGATAAGGATATGGACATTGTCGCCCAGGCACTAGGGGTAAAGCTATGAGCCGCATTGCTTCCGCCTTCAGCCCAGGTCACACTGCCCTGATAGCCTACGTTACCGTGGGCTACCCCAGCACTGAAGCCACCCTAAAAGCAGTACCCCTTCTTGCCGATAGCGGCTGCGATATTGTTGAGCTGGGGATACCCTTCTCCGACCCTCTGGCTGATGGTGCCACCATACAACGGGCAAGTTTTCACGCCTTGCAGAATGGGGTTACCCCCCAGCTCTGCCTTGATTTAGCCAGCGAACTCAAGCACAAGGTCTCAACGCCGCTGGTGTTCATGACCTACTCTAATCCAGTCTTTCATTACGGTCTCAAAGAATTCTGCCGAGCCTGCACCAGGTCTGGCGTTGATGGTCTGATTATCCCTGACCTGCCCCCGGAGGAGGCTACCGACTTGGAAGCCGCTACCCGAAGCCATGACCTTGACCTCATTTATCTCCTGGCCCCGACCAGCACCGAAGAGCGCATCAGACTTGTCGCCGAGAAGTCCAGGGGATTCATATATCTGGTTTCGGTAACCGGGGTTACCGGGGCGAGGGATAAACTACCCAAGGACCTGGCGGCATTTGTAGCCAGGGTGAGGGAACTAGCCAGTCAGCCCCTATGCGTTGGCTTCGGAATATCCACTCCCCAACAGGCGAGGCAGGTGGCACGAATAGCCGATGGGGTAATTGTTGGCAGCCGCATTATCCAGCTCATGGAGGTTGAGGACAACCTCCTCTCGGTTAACAATTTCATAAGAGACCTCAGGGTAGCTCTTGATGAATCATCATAGCGTAAAATCAAGCGTTTCCATCAAATCTTAACCGGAATTTAATATTCAGATGCTATGCTTGAATTATCAAATAACTGAAAGGGGGTGAAACAGAAATGTGGCGGAGTAAGAAGTTTCTTCTGGTCACGGTCCTGGCTGCAGTGGTGCTACTTGGGAGCCTAGGCGGGGTTGCCTTTGCCCAGACAGGAAATAGTAATAACAGCACCCAGCCGGCAGCTCAACACCAGGCTCTGCTGGATAAAGTCTGCGCCATCTATGAACAGAACACCGGCGTAGCTATCAAATCTGAGGAACTGCAAAAAGCCTTTGACCAGGCTAGAAGCGAGATGCAGGATGAAGCCCTGAACAGCCATCTTCAGAACTTGGTTGACCAGGGCAAGATAACCCAGGAACAGGCTGACCAGTACAAGGCTTGGTTAAAGTCAAAGCCAAATGTGGATATCCCGTTTGCACCTGGATTCCCCGGTCATGGTATGCCCCGCGGCTTCGGCGGACCCCCAGAATAATCAAAAAGGCTTTATACCAGATTTCAGAAGAGGAGGGTTATATTACCCTCCTCTTTCTTTTTAACAATTTCTTAACATTTGTGGTATAACATTAGGAAAAGACCAAGGGGGGCTCTGAGATGGTGAGCAAAAAGGTTCTGGTGGTTGACGATGACGTCAAAACGGTAGAGCTGGTCAAGCTCTATCTGAACCGGGATGGCTACCGGGTTCTCACTGCTTATGATGGTGTTGAAGCCCTGCGCCTGGCACGGGAGAGCCACCCCGAACTTATTGTTCTGGACCTCATGCTACCTGGCATCGATGGTCTTGAGGTCTGCCGCATTCTCAGAAAGGAATCCGATGTGCCCATCATCATGCTTACCGCCAAGACTACTGACCAGGACAAGCTAATAGGCCTGGGCTTGGGGGCAGATGACTATGTGACCAAGCCCTTCAGCCCCAGAGAGCTAGCAGCCAGGGTGCGGGTTGTGCTCCGGCGTCTGCCTGGAGAGCGCGTCCCGGACAAGATTGAGCATGGCGGGCTTAGCTTAGACTTCCTTAAACATGAAGCCTCTCTTGCCGGCAAGCCATTAAACCTCACCCCGGTTGAATTCAAGCTGCTGGGAGTACTGGCTAAGGAACCGGGGCGGGTTTTCAGCCGGGCGCAGATTATTGAGAAAGCCTTTGGCTATGATTTTGACGGCTTTGACCGCACCATTGATGTTCATATCCTCAAGCTGCGCCGCAAGATTGAGCCCGACCCTCACCACCCCAGGTACATAAAGACGGTCTACGGAGCTGGCTACAAGCTTCTGGAGGTGAAGAGTGATACATAACCTGAACTTCCGTCTCCTACTAGCCTTCGCCCTGGTGATAATTGTAACCATTGGTTCCGTGTTTTTCTTCACCTACCAGAACACCCGAAGTGAAATCAGCCGGTTCGGGGAGCAGATGGAACTGATGCAAGCCAGAAGGGTAGAAGCTGAGTTGTCCAGTTATTACCATCGCCAGGAGAGCTGGGAGGGCATTCAGCCCTTCGTCGCTCAGTGGGGCAATCTCTACGGACGGCGGATTATACTGACCGACAACGACGGCGTGGTGGTCGCCGATTCTGAGGGGAAGCTTCTGGGCAAGCCATATGAAGCCGATAAGCTGGGAATACCAATGTCCCCTCCGTGGGAAACAAATGCTATTGGCATACTTTATCTCAGCCCCGGACTACCACCGGAGGTAGACATTGCCTCACTACATATCGTGTATGGAGCCATAGGCCGCTTCTTCATCTGGGGCGGCTTGCTGGCAGTTGCCATTGCTCTTTTACTCACCTTTGTCCTATCACGGCGTATATTAGCCCCGGTCAAAGCCCTCACTCAGGCTGCCCGGCGTCTAGGTAAAGGAGACTTCTCCCAGAGAGTCCATGTCAGGGATAAAGGCGAGGTAGGCGATCTGGCCCAGTCCTTTAACTCCATGGCTAGCGACCTGGAACGCGCTGAGCAGTTGCGGCGGAATATGGTGGCTGACGCCGCCCACGAACTCAGGACTCCCCTTTCCAACATCAGGGGTTATCTTGAGGCAATTCGTGACGGTATAAAGAAGCCGGATGCTGGCACCATTCGCTCCCTTGATGAAGAAGTATCCTCGCTGTCACGGCTTGTTGACGACCTCCAGGAGTTGAGCCTGGCTGACGCCGGCGAGCTGAAACTGTCCTGCCGGAAGGAAAACATCTCCAAGCTAATCGGTGAGGCAGTAGTCGCCTTGCAACCTCAGGCAGCGGCGAAGGGTTTAATGCTGGCGGCCAATCTGCCAGAAAAACTCCCATCGGTAAATATTGACTCGCACCGCATTAAGCAGGTCCTGCGTAACCTTCTGGAGAATGCAGTGGCTCACACCAGCCGGAGAGGCAGCATAACGGTAGAGGCAGGGCAACAGGGTAGCCAGATAAAGGTCAGCGTGGTTGATACCGGTGAGGGCATTCCGGCTAAGGATTTGCCCAATATATTTGAGCGCTTCTACCGTGTGGACAAGTCCCGTGCCCGAGCCACCGGCGGCAGTGGTCTGGGACTCACCATCGCCAAACGGCTGGTGGAAGCCCACGGCGGCAAGATTGAAGTCCAGAGTAAGCTGAGAAAGGGCAGCCGCTTTACCTTTACTCTCCCCCTGCCCGAATAGTCTGCCGGGCACTGGCAATAACCTGAGCGGGAGACGGGACTCGAACCCGCGACAACCTGCTTGGAAGGCAGGGACTCTACCACCTGAGTTACTCCCGCCCGGTTACATCTATTCTAGCCCGAAAAGCTGCCCTTGTAAAGAACTGTTGACAAACCAATTTAGCTACCTTAGAATATGGAGTTCTTTGCTGAAAACCGTGCCATGAGCACGCTCATTGATTACCAGGACCTGACTAAGTTTTGGGAGCTTGTAAGATGAAATTGGTAAAAGTTATACCCTGCCTGGATGTTAAGGATGGGAGGGTGGTCAAGGGGGTAAAGTTTGTTAGCCTTCGGGATGCCCGCGACCCGGTGGAGGCAGCCCAGGCCTACTGTAAGGAGGGGGCTGACGAGCTTGTCTTCCTTGATATCTTCGCCACCGTAGAGAATAGAAAAACAAGGCTGGAATGGGTGAAAAGGGTTTGTGATGTGGTTACTATCCCCTTCACCGTCGGCGGTGGTATTGGCAGCATTGAGGATATGGAGGCACTAATCAAGCTTGGTGTGGACAAGGTCTCAATAAACACCTCGGCAGTGAAAAAGCCCGAGCTCATCAAGGAGGCGGCCAAAAAATTTGGCCGGGACAGGCTGGTGGTTGCCATTGATGGCAGGAAGAACCCGCCAGGGAGCAAACTTCCCCGGCTTGAGGTAGTTATCAAAAGCGGCACCGAGTCCACCGGCATGGACATTGTTGACTGGGCAAAGCGGGTGGAGGCACTGGGGGCGGGGGAGATTTTGCTCACCAGCAAGGATGCTGACGGGACAAAGGAAGGCTATGACCTGGAGATGACACGGGCGGTGGCGGAAGCGGTATCCATACCAGTTACTGCTTCCGGCGGGGCGGGTAAACTGGAGCACCTCTATCAGGCGGTAACCACGGGCAAGGCAGCAGCGGTCTTAGCTGCTTCCATCTTCCACTTCGGTGAAATCTCTATCCCCGAAGCTAAAAGATACCTTAAGGAAAGAGGGATATCAGTTAAAATCTAAGGAGGCAAAGATGTCTTTAAGTAAACCAAATGCCAGCGCGGCGACAAAAACTAAAAACAGGGTTGACCCCGCCCCCATCTCCGGGCTCTGTGTTACCTGCCTTGACGGATGTCTCGGGCTATGCGAGGTCGGCAAATCTGCCCTGAGGGGAAGGGAGGTGATTTATCCCCAGCCCTTCGGGAAGGTAACCGCCGGAGCGGAAAAGGACTACCCTATAGACTATTCCCATTTCAATATTCAAGGCACATGTGTCGGCGCCGAGGGTGTGGAAGCCGACCCGGATAAGGCACTCTTTCCCAAGGTTGACATTTCCACCGAAGTTGGGGGAGATAAAAAAATAAAGATGAAGGTTCCCTTCTTTACCGGTGCTCTGGGGTCAACAGATATCGCCAGGGTCAACTGGGAGGGGGCAGCCATCGGCGCTGCCATCTGCGGCACAATTCTTATCTGCGGTGAGAATGTCTGCGGGATGGACCCCAACGCCGAGATAAAGAATGGTAGAGTAGTTAAATCTCCAGAAATGGAAAGAAGGGTGAAGACCTTTAAGGACTGGCATGAAGGCTACGGCCTGCTCATGGTTCAGGCTAATGTAGAAGATACCCGCCTCGGCGTCCCGGAATATGCCGTTGAGAAACTCGGGGTTGAGGGGATAGAGCTTAAATGGGGGCAGGGGGCGAAGGATATCGGCGGAGAGGTAAAGCTCCCCTCAATAGAGAGGGCGCAAGAGCTGAAGAGGCGGGGCTATATTGTAATCCCTGACCCTGAAGATTCGGTAGTCCAGGATGCTTTTAAGGCTGGGGAGCTTACCGAATTTGAACGCCATTCCCGCCTCGGTATGGTAGATGAGGAATCCTTCGCCAGTGAGGTGAAGAGAATCAGAGATATGGGCGCAAAATATATCACCCTGAAGACAGGAGCCTACCGGCCAGTTGACCTGGCACGGGCAGTGAAATGCGCCTCTGAAGCCAAGATAGACCTGCTTACTGTTGATGGTGCCGGCGGCGGGACGGGGATGAGTCCATGGCGGATGATGAATGAGTGGGGGATACCTACGGTGTATATTGAATGCCTTCTCTATGAATACCTTTCCCGGCTGGCTAAGAAGGGTGCCTTTATTCCCAGTTGTGCTATCGCCGGCGGCTTTGCCCTTGAAGACCAGGTATTCAAGGCTATTGCCCTCGGTTCCCCCTACATAAAAGCGGTGTGCCTTGGTCGGGCTACCCTCACTGCGGCTACAGTGGGTAAGGCCAATGCGGAAAAGCTCAAGAAGGAGCACGGCGAGGGTAAAGAGTATGAGAAAGCCCTGATGCAGACCTTTGCCAGTGTTGCCGAGTTAAAGAATAGATACGGGAAGGACTTTGAGAGGATTCCACCGTCGGCTATCGGGATGTACAACTACTATATGCGGCTGACCACCGGCTTACAACAACTCATGGCTGGAGCCAGAAAATTCCGCCTGGACCTGATTAAGAGAAACGACCTCTTCTCCCTGACCAGGGAGGCAGCGGAAATCTCAGGGATTCCCTATGTCATGGATGCTGATAGAGTTGAGGTGGAAAGGATTTTAGGCTAGCTAATCCCTTAGCTTATAGCGCTGTATCTTGCCGGTTGCAGTCTTGGGAAGGTTTTTAATGAACTCTATCCACCGGGGATACTTGTAAGGCGCTATGCTTTTCTTGACAAAGGCTTGAATATCCTTGGCTAGTTCCTCGGACGGCCGGTGACCCTTTTTCAGCACGACAAAAGCCTTAGGCTTAATCAGGTGATGCTCGTCGTGGTGAGCCACCACGGCTGCCTCGAGCACCGCCGGGTGGGAAATCAGGGCATCCTCAACCTCAATCGGTGAGACCCAGATGCCCCCCACCTTGAGCATGTCATCGGCTCTACCGCGGTAATAGTAGTAACCCTCCCCGTCTCGATAATACTTATCTCCGGTATCAAACCACTCCCCCAGCATTGAGGTCCTAGTCTTGTCGTGATGGCGGTAGTAATAAGCCATCACTGACTCTCCCTCTACCTGCAGGGTACCAATCTCGCCATCGGGCACCTCTTTGCCATTATCATCAACAATCCGGGCGCGATACCCCGGCACTAGCTTACCCGAGCTTCCCGGCTTGATATCTCCGGGGCGATTGGAAATAAAGATGTGCAAGAGCTCGGTTGAGCCGATACCATCCAGGATTTCCAGCCCGAACCTCTCTTTCCACTCATAAAAGATTTCCTTGGGCAGGGCTTCGCCAGCTGAGGTACAGATACGCAGGGAGGAGAGGTCGTAAGTTTTCTCGGCATCTTTTACCTCCAGCATATTGGCGTAGAGGGTTGGTACGCCGAAAAACACCGTGGGGCGATAGCGCTGGATGGTTGAGAATATGGTCTCTGGGCGGGGTCGTTCGGGGAGCAGAACTACCGAGGCGCCGGTAGCCAAGGGATAAATGAAGCTATTACCCAAGCCGTAAGCAAAGAAGAACTTTGATGCCGAGAAGAGCATATCGTCCTGGTTAATGCCAAGGACACCCTTGGCATAGTTGTCAATGCAGGCGAAGACATCGTGCTGAAGGTGGACCGCCGCCTTGGGGACACCGGTGCTGCCCGAGGTGTAATTCCAGAAAGCGGCATCCTCAAAGGTGGTATAAGCCACCTCCAGTTTATCGGAACAGCGGTCAACAATGTCATGGAAAGGGATATGATAAGCCCTCGTTTTCTCGCCGACGACGATAGTGTTCTCAAGATAGAGCAACTTCTCCTTAAAGCCTTCAATCTCCTCAATAAAATCCCCGTTGGCGATAAGGGTTCGGGCACGACTGTTATTCAGCAGATAGCGATAGTCGTGCATGGTGTACATGTAGTTAACCGGTACCGGAATAGCCCCGATTTTTATGGCGCCGAAGAAGCTAGCCATCGCCTCAGGGGAATCATACATGACAAGGATGACACGCTCTTCCATATGCACCCCGAGAATCTTCAGCGCGTTTCCTACCTTGTTTATCCGGCTCTGCATCTCGCTGTAGGTATAGGTCTTATCCTGGCAGTATACCGCCACCTTATCGCCCAGCCCCTTTTCCACCATCTCATCCACCAGCTTCGTGGTTATATTGTAATACTGGGGAATATCCGCCTGGTATTTATAGGGCCTTTCCATATTGACTCCTCTTGCCCAGTATATCACAAAATCAGCATGGCATCGCCAAAGCTATAAAACCGATATTGCTGAGAGATAGCCTCCTGATATGCCTTCTTTATAAAATCCCTGCCGGCAAAGGCACAGACCAGCATGAGCAGGGTTGAGCGGGGCAGGTGAAAGTTAGTTATCATGCCGCTAGCCATGCGGAACTGGTAGCCGGGTAAGATGAATAAATCTATCCACCCCTCCAAGGGCTGAATTTTAGCTAAGTCTCTGCCCTGGGCGGCGGCTTCGACCAGTCTTATGGTAGTAGTGCCCACACAGATTATCCTCCGCCCCTCAGTTTTAGCCCGGGATAGCTCAGCGGCAACCTCCGGGCTTAAATTTCCATATTCCCTATGGATAGAGTGCTCCAGAGGGTCATCTTCCCTGACCGGACGAAAGGTATCAAGCCCGATATGGAGGGTAGCAAAAAGCAGGCGAACCCCCTTCTGCTCTATCCTATTAAGCAGTTCCGGGGTAAAGTGCAGTCCGGCAGTGGGTGCGGCGACACTACCGAGGACCCGGGCATAGACCGTCTGATAGCGCTCAGGGTCGGCCAAGGGACTCTTGATATAGGGTGGCAGCGGAATCATACCCAGCTGCTGTAGCGGCGCTTCGTCAGAGAAGTTTATAAGCTTTATCCCATCCTCCCCTACCCCGATTACCTCAGCCAGAACCCGGGCACTATTTCCGCCCTCAATCTCAACCTTAGTGCCAATATTAACTCGTTTACCGGGTTTTACCAGTGCCTCCCAGACCGCCTCATCAAGCCGGTGGAGCAGCAAGAGCTCCACCCTGCCGCCACTGTCAACCTTCCTCCCGCTGAGTCGAGCCGGGATGACACGGCTATCATTAAATACCAGGACGTCTCCAGCGGACAAATAATCAACGATTTCAAAAAACCGCAGGTGCTTTATTGAGCCATCGCCCCGCTCCAAAACCATAAGCCGGGAGTGGTCTCTTGGTTCAAGCGGAGTTTGAGCAATAAGCTCGGCGGGAAGGCGATAACTAAAATCGCTGGTTCTCATAACGTTAAAGCTAGTATAGCAATGCCAAGATTGTCTAGCAACCCATCCTGTGATAAAATGGCTAGACTTTATGAAGCCAAGAACAGATTGGGAACCAAGGCTGGTTGGCTTTCTCTGCAAGTGGTGCAGCTACGCCGGCGCTGATTTAGCCGGAACCAGCCGCAAGAAGTATCCAGCCAACATAAGGATAATAAAGGTGCCCTGCTCGGGCAGGGTGGACCCGCTGTTTATCCTCAAGGCACTGCGTCTGGGCTTTGACGGCGTGCTCGTCTCCGGATGCCATCCCGGCGAGTGCCACTATCAAACGGGGAACTACCGCGCCCGAAGGAGAATAGCCATCACCAAGAGCTTCCTCGAGTATCTCGGCGTTGCGCCCGAGAGGATTCAGGCAAGCTGGGTCTCAGCTTCGGAAGGGGGGAAATTCGCTGATGTCGTCACTGAGGTGACCAACGGGGTAAGGGGGGCCGGTCCTAACCAACTTTTTGAAAGACAGGGAGATGGAACAAAGGCTAAGAAACGAGGCTAGGGCACTACTGGAGCAGAATAAGGTTGACTGGATTATCGGCTTTGAACCGGGGAGCCTGAAATTTACCACCACCCCACTGATAACCAAAGACAGAAACGATGCCGAACGCCTGGTAATTAATCCCTTTATCGCCAATAATCTAGCCAATTTCCTTATTGGGATAAAGGGGCGGGTCGGCATCGTGGTTAAGGGCTGCGACAGCCGCTCCATCGTCAGCCTGATACAGGACAATAAGGTTGCTAGGGGGGACGTGGTGATTCTGGGCGTCTCCTGCACCGGGGTTATTGACCTCAGTAAGATAGAAAAGCTGGCGGGTAAAGACAGGGGTGAGCTGAATGATATTATCAGGGAAGGTGACAAGGTAATAATAAAGGTCAACGACCAAAAGAAGGTTGTCCCCGCTAATCAAGTCCTCTTTGACCACTGCCTTGCCTGTGAACTGCCAACCCCCAGAGAGTACGACCTCCTCCTCGGTGAGCCAACCCCACCCCTTGCCAACCCAATAGCTCAAGAGAAGATTAAGGAACTAAAGCAGATGGTCCCGGAGCAGAGGTGGGGGTTCTGGGAAAAGGAACTAAGCCGCTGTATCCGCTGCTACGCCTGCCGAAATGTCTGTCCGGCCTGCTTCTGCCAGCGGTGCTTTGTTGAGGAGACCGAGCCGCAGTGGGTATTCCCGGCGCCGCGGTGGCAGGACAACCTGATATTTCAAATCATAAGAAATATCCACGTCGCCGGCAGGTGCACCGACTGCGGAGAGTGCGAGCGCGCCTGCCCGGTGAATATACCCTTAAGAAGCCTGACTAGAGAGATGTATGACATAGTAGGTGAGCTTTTCCAGTTTAAAGCCGGCATGGATAAAGATACCCCACCACTAATGACCCACTACGAAGAAAAAGAGGCTGAAGACTTCTTCAGGTAGAAATGGCTAGCAAGAAGGTAAATAAAAAGGATGTTTTAAAACTCCTTAATCAGTGGCGCCAGCAGTTTGCCGTATTCGTCCCGTCAAGAGAGAGTGGCGTGGCTACTATGGCTAGGTGGGAGGGGAAAGATACCGGCTTTCTGGACTGGTACCGAAACACGGTTATCCCCCCCAAGGCTAATTTCCTCCCCCCCATGGAGGAAATGTTCCGCTTTCAGAAAGACAAAGCCGGCTACCGTATAGAACTGCCGCCCTCAGATGGAGGAAAGCAGCTAATCTTTGGCATACGCCCCTGTGATGCCAGAGCCATGAAGATACTGGATATGACCTTTGAGGAAGACTATGAAGACCCATACTATCTCTCCCGAAGGAACAGCGCAGTATTGGTCGGGCTGGGGTGTAATAATCCCGGCGATAGTTGCTTCTGCACCTCCCTCGGCATCAGCCCGGCCGAGTCAAACGATGTTGACCTCATGCTCACCGATATTGGCGACGAGTTTCTGGTTGAACCAATTTCGGCAACAGGTAAAGAGCTAATCGCCAGGAGTAGCGGCTTAAAAGGGGCAAACAAAGCCGATGAAGCCAGAGCTAAAGAAGCCAAAGAGACAGCCTATAACAAGGTTACGAGAAAGATAGATACCAATGGTATTACTGACAAGCTATTAGCTTGCTTTGATGACGAAAAGTTCTGGGAGAAGGTAGCGGCCAAGTGCATAAGCTGCGGCATCTGCACCCTGCTCTGCCCCACCTGCTACTGTTTTGACATTAACGACGAGCTGGTTCGGCAGGAGGGGACGAGGTTCCGGAGCCTGGATAGCTGTGCCTTCCCCGTCTATACCAAGATGCCGATGGAGAACCCCAGGGCGGAGAAGTGGAAAAGGGTCAGAAATAAGGTATGCCATAAATATGCGTTCTATCCGATGAACTTTGACGTCATCGCCTGCACCGGCTGCGGCAGGTGCATTCGCCTCTGCCCGGTGAACTGGGATATAACCCAGACGCTGGAGAGCGTGCCCACTAAGACAAAGGTAGGAAAATGACGACCACCAATATTAGCCCAAGCAAATTTCTAGCCCAGGATAATGTCTATCTGCCCCATATAGCCGTAATAGAAAAGATAATTGATGAGACCCCGAATATACGAACCTTTCACTTCAACTTCAATGACAGGAAGCTGCAGAAAGAATTCAGCTTTGAGTCGGGGCAGTTCGGCGAATACTCTGTATTTGGTATCGGCGAAGCCCCCTTCTGTATCTCCTCCAGCCCCACCCGGCGCGACCACCTTGAGTTTACCGCCCAGCGAGTAGGCCGGGTAACCAACGCCCTGCACCGGCTCGGTGTCGGCGCTGAAATTGGCTTCAGGGGACCCTACGGCAATAGCTTCCCTCTTGATTTCTTACAGGGCAAAAACCTGGTCTTTATCGGTGGCGGCATTGGACTGGCCCCACTTCGTTCCCTAATCTGGAATGTGATTGACAACCGGAGTAAATATAAAAATATCGCTCTTATCTATGGCGCCCGCACCCCCGCCGACCTCTGCTTCAAGTACGACCTTGATACCTGGGGCAAAAACAAGACGGTAAATATGGTAGTTACCGTAGACAAGGGTGACCAAAACTGGACAGGAAGGGTGGGGGTAGTGCCAAAGATACTGGAGGAAGCAGCCCCCTCAGCCAAGAACGCGGTGGCGATTGTCTGCGGGCCACCGATTATGATTCGGTTTACCTTCCCCGTGCTGACCAAACTGGGCTTTGCCCCGGAGCAGATGCTCACCACTTTAGAAAAAAGGATGAAGTGCGGCATCGGCAAGTGCGGGCGGTGCAATATCGGGAATATCTATGTCTGCCGCGACGGCCCGGTTTTCAGCTACGCCCAGATTAAAAACTTCGTCTCCAGCGAGTATTAAGCCAGCGCCCCCTCCATCTCAGCCACGATTTGCTCATTGGTGAAGTGGTCAAGGCTCACTGCATGGCTGAAGCAAGCGGCAATACAGGCGCCACAAGCCTTGCACAGCGCCTCATTGACCCGACAAACCCCCTTCTCCTCATCAAAGTCAATGGCATTATAGGGGCAAACGAGCTTGCAGACCTGGCAGCCGGAGCAGATTCTCTCATCAACCACGGCGGTGGCCGCCTCAATCTCCACCCTCCCCCGGCTAATCATGGTCAGGACCTCAGCGGCGGCGGCGGAAGCTTGAGCTATGGTATCAGGTATATCCTTGGGGCCCTGACAGCAGCCAGCCAGAAATATGCCATCGGTCATGGTCGCCACCGGCTCAAGCTTGGGGTGCCTCTCCAGGAAGAAGCCATCGGCGCTACGGCTGATATTGAATAAGCGGGCAATAGCCTCAACGTCCAGCGGCGGCTCCAGGGCACAGCTCAGAATAACCATATCCACCGCCAGTCGCCGCTGCCGCCCGACCAGTGTATCCTCAAACTGGACAATGAGCCTGCCTTCTTCTTCAGGTGTTTCGGCGACATTGGTTATCTCAGCGGGACGCCCGCGAATAAAATTAGTCCCCTCCTTAAGAACCCGGTTATAAAACTCCTCATAGCCCTTGCCAAAGCTCCGGATATCAATATAGAACTCATAGACCTCGGCATCGGTATGCTCCTTTATCAGGTGGGCAAACTTTATGGAATGCATGCAGCAGACGCGGGAGCAATACTCGTGGTACTTCTCATCCCGGCTGCCAACGCAGTGGATAATACCAATCCTCCTTGGCGCTGAGCCATCCTTGAGCACAATATTGCCCTCGGTGGGACCGGAGGAATTGACCATCCGCTCAAACTCAAGGCTGGTGATAACATTGTCCAGCCTCTTATAGCCATAAGGATAGATAGGGGTAGGGTCAAACAGGTTAAAGCCGGTGGCTAAGATTATGGAGCCAACCTCAACCTCAATCACCCTGTCTTCCTGCGCAAAATCTATCGCCTTCGCCTCGCAGAATTTTTCGCAGGCGCGGCACTTGCCCTTCAAGAAATAGGCGCAGTGCTCCTTGTCAATGACCGGTATATTGGGCACCGCCTGGGGGAAGGGGGTATAGATTGCCTTCCTCTTGCTCAGACCGACCTCAAACTCGCTATCCACCTGCCACGGGCACTTGGTCTGGCACAAGCCGCAGCCGGTGCAAAGAGCTTCATCAACGTAACGCGCTTTTCTCCTGATTCTGACCTTGAAATTGCCGATATACCCGGAGACCTCTTCTACTTCACTGTAGGTCAATAGCTCAATATAGGGGTGGGAGCCAACCTGCGTCATCTTGGGAGTCAGGATGCACGCCGAGCAGTCCAGGGTGGGGAAGGTCTTGTCCAGCTGCGCCATATGCCCCCCGATGCTGGGCGTCCTCTCCACCAGATAGACCTTATGCCCGGAATCGGCAACCTTAAGCGCCGCCTGGATGCCAGCAATGCCCCCACCAACCACGAGGGTATTAGGATTAACCGGGACCTCCCTCGCCTCCAGCGGCTGGTGATAATAGACCCGCTTTACTGCGGCACTGACCAATGCCTTGGCTTTTTCGGTAGCCTCTTTTCTGTCCTCGGTCACCCAGGAGACGTGCTCACGAATATTCGCCATCTCAAATAGATAGGGATTTATCCCCGCCTCCTGGCAGACACGGCGAAATGTTAGCTCGTGCATTGTCGGGGAGCAGGAGGCAACCACCACCCGGTTAAGCCCCAGCTCCTTGATATCCTTCTTAATCATCTCCTGACCGGGGTCGGAGCACATAAACTTATAGTCGCGAGCGACCACCACCCCCTCCAGTTCCCGGGCAAAGCGCACGACCTCTCCGGTATCAACCGTGCCGGCGATATTGCTGCCGCAATGGCAGACATAGACTCCGATTCTAGGCTCCACTCAAACCTCCGTCTTACCGAAAGAATACTACCATATCTGATTTGTCGTTACCACCCCCATCGTGATAAACTGGAGGGTTAGAAGAAGGAAGTTTTAGGTGAAAATACTGGTAACCAATGATGACGGGATATTTGCCGACGGGCTATGGACACTGGTCGGGGAGCTAAAAAGCATCGCTGATATCGTGGTGGTAGCCCCGGATAGAGAGATGAGCGCCATCGGTACTGCGGTCAGTCTGCACCAGCCGGTAAGAGCAAAAAAGGTGACGCCTCTAGTTGACGGCGTAGAGACCTATGCCGTAGAGGGCACGCCGGCGGATAGTGTTATCCTGGCTTTAGGCAAGCTGGTTAGAGACAGGATAGACCTGGTTATCTCCGGTATAAACCGGGGGGCAAACCTGGGTGATGATGTCCTAATCTCGGGGACGGTGGGGGCTGCCCTGCAAGCCAGTCTGCATGGTTTCCCCGCCTTTGCCATCTCGCTAGCCACGGGCGATAACCTCAACTTTGGTGATGCGGCTAAATTCGCCGCCTTATTAGCCAGGAGGTTTGGCTCAGGCGCCTTGCCTGACAGCACCTGTCTCAATGTGAACCTGCCCCAGAAAAAAATCAGGGGGGTAAGGATTACTTATCCTGCCAGCAAGAGCCATACCGATACCGTTGAGGAAAGATACGATAACGGGCGCCAGCACTACTGGCTTGTCCGCCAGAGGGTAAATAAGCCGATAGATGAAAGGACAGATATCTGGGCAATAGAGCAGGGCAACATCTCAATCTCGCCACTGCTCACCAGAGATACTGGTAAGCCCTCACCCCCCCTCCCCGATAGCCTCTGCTCTGAGCTCTTTTCTGAGCTTCAAGGCGGCTAGGTCCGTCCAAACTCCCTCTTTAGCTGACCTGAACTGAGGTGAATCATCGTTGGTCGGCCATGGGGGCAGGTATGGGGGGTGGTTGACTGCTCCAGCTGCCTTACTAACTCCCGCATCTCGGTATCGGTCAATGCCTGCCCCGCCCTCACTGCGCTATGGCAAGCCATGGACTGGGCTATACCCTCCGCCCAATCACTCCTCTCTCCTCCGGATAAAGAGTCCAGCATTTCTTTTACCATCCCCGCCCAATCCTTTTCATAAACCAGAGCCGGCACCGCCCGGACGAGAAAGGTTCTATCACCAAAAGGCTCAATGGAGAAGCCAAACTCAGCCAGGTCTTGATAGTGCGCCCGCAAAACCGCTTCCTGCCTGGGGCTGACCTCAAGCGTCATCGGCTCAAGAAGCCCCTGGGTTTCTATCTCTCTTTGCAACCTCTGGCGCTCAATCCTTTCAAAAAGGACTCGCTCATGAGCGGCATGCTGGTCAATAAGATATAGCCCATCAGGACCCTCAGTGATGATATAAGTATTATCAAGCTGACCTATTACCCGCAGCACCGGCAGGGATATCGCCGGGGTCGGTGGAGAAGGTGGGCTATAGCCAGCATCAACAAGTGGGGTCAATATCGCCTGCCTCGGTGGTGAGGAAAAGACGGTTTCTTTAGCCGCCGCTTTTACTTCAGGTACAGTAATCTGCTCTTCTAAAGCCTGACGGACTGCCCGATGGACGGCGCTAAAGACGGCATGCTCGCTGCGGAACCTAACCTCGCTCTTGGTGGGGTGAATATTGACATCCACCTCCTCAGGCGGTAGCAAGATATTGATGACCGCCGCCGGGTGCTTCCCCACCGTTAAAAGCCCGTGATAGGCCTCCTCCACCGCCCGGGCCAGCATCCGGCTACTTACCCAGCGGCGGTTGACAAAGAAGCTGAGATAGCCCCGCCCTGAGCGACTTACTGAGGGCAAACCGACCATGCCCATAACTTTGGGCGCCAAGACAGAGATGTCTTTTATCTCAAGCATATTCTCCGCAACCTCAGCCCCATAGACCTGAGCTATGCTATCTATCAGCCGCCCGCTCCCTGCTGTCCTCAGTGCCACCCT
>Ga0315282_10002010_pt1 | contig 38018 bp, 29 predicted proteins | sample YL17G07_20_MG_FD_203693 | JGI IMG/M metagenome (GOLD analysis project Ga0315282, IMG submission 203693) | Sediment microbial communities from Yellowstone Lake, YNP, Wyoming, USA - YL17G07_20 | ecosystem: Environmental > Aquatic > Freshwater > Lake > Sediment | place: USA: Wyoming | collected... | reverse complement strand
ACAAGGAGAAATAAGCAAAAAAAGACGATAGATTAGAAATTCACGAGGCAAAAAGCTGATGAGAAATTATCCAAATATTATGTAACATAACTCTTTTGTCACAGCACTAGTGAAGGGCAATGAGACTTGCTGTCAATACGATTCACTGCATGGACTGCCTTCAAGGGCTCAAGCGAGTAGATCCAGAAACAATTGATGTCATTGTGACATCGCCTCCTTATAATATCGGTAAGCAGTACCATATGTACAAAGATATCCGCCCGCGAGAAGAATACCTCGACTGGATGGAGCAGATCGCAAAGGCAAGTAAAACCGTTCTGAAAAACAAGGGGTCGTTCTTCCTGAATGTTAGTGGAAAACCCACAGATCTTTGGATAGCACTCGATATCGTACAACGATTCCGAGATCACTATGTGTTGCAAAACACGATTCATTGGGTGAAATCAATCGCGATCCCAAAACAGGACGTGGGAAATTACGATACAATCACCGATGATATCGCGGTCGGGCATTACCAGCCGGTCAACAGCAATCGATACCTGAGTAACTGCCATGAATTTATTTTTCATTTCACAAAAACCGGGGACGTCACAATCGACCAACTCGCGATCGGTGTAAAATACCAGGATAAAACCAATATCGGACGCTGGAAAACCGCAAACAAGGACCTTCGGGGGCGCGGGAATACCTGGTTCATCCCGTACACTACGATTCGAAATGCACGATCGCATCCGACTGTTTTTCCAGTGAAGCTTCCTGAGATGTGCATCAAACTACACGGAATTCGCCGGGATATGCTCGTGCTTGATCCGTTCATGGGGACAGGCTCGACCGCGCTTGCGTGCCAAAAACTTGGGGTGGATTTTATCGGGTTTGAAATCGATAAGACCTATGTTGGGATGGCGAATAAGGAATTAGCGGAACAAGAAAAAGAACAGGCGCATCCTCATTAGTTCATCAAATATTTTTTATCGCGTATCTTTTAATACCAGAGGGGCATAGGGGACTGACGATATGAAGAAAATCACACCTTGGCTCCATGATAGTACGTACATCGCACCGCTTTCACCAGCATGCAGGTTGTGCGCGAAAGGGTCAAAAATGGTTGTGCTTGTGACCGGCCTTTGTCCGACAAAATGTTATTACTGTCCGCTGAGTTTTAAAAAAGGCGGCACCGATCGAATCTTTGCTGATGAATGGGAACTTGAGAATGAGAACGATACGAAAAAGTTGGTTCGTGAAGCAGATCTCATTGAAGCCACTGGCGCGGGAATCACTGGTGGTGACCCGCTCATTGTTTGGAGGCGAACGCTCCGTTACATTCGGTTCCTCAAAGAAACGTTTGGAGAAAAATTCAACATTCATCTCTATACCTCCGCGTTGAAAAATGCGGGGAGTCTCCCTGATCTTGTCGCTGCAGGGCTTGATGAGGTCCGATTTCATCCGCACCCTCAAACCTGGGCGGCCATGGAGAAAAACCCGATAAGAAAAGCAATCGGAACCATGGTGGATTCTCTCGTGGATATCGCAATCGAAATACCGGTCATCCCGCATATGGAGAAAGAAATCCTTGCGCTGATCACGTGGGCTGATGAGCATGGCGTACAATGGGTGAATCTCAATGAGCTTGAGTTTTCAGAGCGGAACTGCGAGGCGTTCATCTCGAGAGGGTATACGGTAAAAAATGACATCTCAGCGGCCGTACGAGGAAGCCAACAGACAGCGTTAAGGGTTGTACAACATGTACAAAAGAAAGACCTTTCCATTGGTGTTCATTATTGTTCGGTTTCGTTTAAGGACGGCGTGCAGCTACGGAACCGACTCAAACGACGAGCGCGCAACATCGCACGACCCTATGACGTTATCACCAAGGAAGGGACATTGATTAAAGGTACCGTGTATCCAACGAATATTCCACTTCGGAAACTGACCACATTCTTACAAGAGATGTATCGTATCCCAAAACACCTCCTCTTCGCTGATGAAGAGAAAAAACGGGTGGAACTCGCAGGGTGGTTACTTGAAAAAATCGCGAAAAAACTTACCAAGCAAGGCTATCAATGTTACCTTGTCGAGGAATATCCCACCGCTGATCGACTGGAAGTGGAACGAATACCCATTGGAAATTTGTGAAAAAGGTTTTTATATGGGGGCGATATTCCCACCTTTACATTTCCTAAGGAATGGAATCGATGAAGGCTATCAAAGGAGGCTAAAAGTACATGCCGATGTATGTCAGATTTCAAACAACGAAAGAACTGCAAGATTTAGCCTATGAATTGATTGAAAAGGCTCGAGATGGGGGAAAACTAGGAAAGGGTGCCAACGAGGCGACCAAATACGTAGAGCGAGGCCAGGCAAAAATCGTCATCATGGCTGAGGACGTGACCCCTGAGGAAATCCTTGTTCATATGCCGATTCTCTGTGAAGAAAAAAACATACCGTACACCTACGTTCCCAGTAAGGAAGAACTTGGTAACGCTGCGGGCCTTGGGGTTCCCACAAGTGCAATCGCGATTGTGAACCCAGGCCGAGAGAAAGATCTTGTAGAAAGCCTCGTGAAAAAAATTGATGCAGTGAAGAAACAGGGTTAAGACTATGGTGATCGAAGGAACCCCCTGTGAAGTCGTTGAAGTCATTGAGCGCACCGGGATGGCTGGTGAAGCATCTCAGGTGAAGGTCCGTGTCCTTGACGGACGAGACAAAGGTAAAATCATCACCCGTAACGTCATGGGTCCTGTGCGGCTTGGCGACATTCTCATGTTAAGTGAAACACAGCGCGAAGCAAAGAAACTCGGTGGGCCGCGATAAGAGGGATAAAAGTCATGGTCGAGAAACGAATATGTTCATTCTGTGGATCCGATATCGAACCAGGAACCGGGAAATTATTTGTCAGAAAAGACGGCACTGTTCTGTTTTTTTGTAAAAGTAAATGTCAAAAAAATATGTTAAAGTTAGGTCGTATCCCTCGGCGGGTACGATGGACAAAACACTACTCAAAATCATGAGTGGATAGAGAACAATGCACATTCAATTACCTTACGGGAAAGGTACCTTACCTTTTGATATTCCAGATAAAAATCTCATTGAGGTTGTTGTCCCAAAAGAGTTCATCTCGCCGCAGCAACCCGAGCTCATGATCAAGGATGCCTTGCACAATCCTTTGGGAGCGGACCGGATTTCTGAAACGGTAGAGCCTGATGAGACTGTCGCGATTGTGATTGATGATTACACTAGGCCGTGCCCAACGAAAATGCTGTTATCCCCCGTGCTTGAGGAGGTAAAGAATGCTGGCGTGAATGACCTTGATATCACGATTATTATTGCAACGGGTACACATACGCCACCGTCACCCGAGATGATCATGGAGCTTGTTGGAGATAAGATCTCCCGGAACTACATGATTATTTCGAATGATGCGGTGAACGGGCAACACGTCAATGTCGGGAAAACCAAACGAGGTAATGACATCGAGGTTCTCAAGGAGTACGTCGAGGCTGATTTCAAGATCCTTCTTGGCGATATCGAGTACCATTATTTTGCAGGCTACGGGGGGACCCGTAAAAGTATTTTGCCTGGGATTTCCTCGAAAAACACGGTGCAACGTAATCATAGTTTGCTGTTCGAGAAAAACTCGCGCATGGGTGTGCTGCGGGAAAACCCGATTCATCAGGAGATGAATGAGGCGATGCATTTCGCCGGGTGCGATTTTGCCCTCGATGTCGTGCAGAATTCTCATGATCGTATCGTGGGAGCCTGGGCAGGAAACCCGGAGTTGGTCATGGATGCTGGGGTGAAACTTGTCGATAGCATGTACCGACGAACCGTGAGCGAGAGACCTGATATTGTGGTCACCGCAGCGAATGGTGCGCCCCATGACATCAACCTCTATCAAGCGATGAAAGCCATGTACAACGCATGCCAAATTATTAAAGACGACGGGGTGATCATTCTTATCGCTGAATGTAAACAGGGTCATGGCAGTCAACTGTATATCGATTGGTTATCAATGTATAAGACAGCACAGGAGGTTCAGGACGCGTTATGCAAATCCTTTGTGATTGGTGCCCATAAGGCGTACTACCATCGACAGGCAGTGGAGAGCCATACCGTGATTTGTGTCAGTTCCATGGACAAGGCGCAGATCGAAGGGTTCTTTGAGTTCAAGTATGCGACGAGCCCAAACGAGGCGTTACAACAAGCATTCACCTTGAAAGGAAAGGACGCGCGAGTCCTTGTTCTTCCACAAGGAACAACTACCTTACTTACCATGAAATAAATAGCGATCGTCGCTCATTTTTCTGCACAGTGACAGTATCATCACTAGGAGAGAATTCGAGCGGTGAATCACTTATAGAAAGATTTATTAAAGGATAATATAATAGTACTTTATCTTGGGGGATTACAATGAATAAACAATTCTTAAGTTTAGCAGTAAGTTTACTGTTGCTTGTCACTGTTTTACCAGTTTTAGGAAAACAACCTACCTCAACGGTGACCACGGGACTTATCAATACGTCTCCTCCCATGAAAACAGGAGGTGATGATGATTGGCCGATGTTCCGCCATGATCCTGCACACTCAGGATACTCCCAGTCTCAGGCACCTCACACCGGCGCTATTCTATGGAATCGAACGGTCGGGTCATCGGCAGCATCCTCCCCTATAGCAACCGCTGACCGAGTATACATCAGTTCTTTTGATGGATATGTCCACTGTCTCGATGCGCAAACAGGAACCACCATTTGGATAAGCCCCTATCTCGGTACCCCACTTGAATGTGACTCGGCAATCGCCAATGGAAAATTGTATATTAGCGCAAACAAATTATATTGCTTTAATGCATCGAACGGAAATCAACTGTGGAATAAAAGCGGCGGTGCCAATGGTCGTCCCCCTACCATAACGAATGGAAAGGTGTACATTGGGGCTGATAAAATATATTGTTTTAACGCCACAAGCGGGTCAATGATTTGGAATTTTTCTAATGGAAACAGTTCATCCTTTTCCTCCCCTGCGATCGCGAACGATACCCTCTTCGTCGGAGAGGAGACCAATGCGCAACTGTACTTCTTCAATGCGTCCACAGGAAAGTTGAATCAGAGTATTTCATTAAATCCATATGGTCGATCTACGACGACTCCTGCAATCGTGAACGGGCGAGTCTATCTAGGTACGCAGAATGGGTGGATCCTCTGTTTCAATGCCACAAGCGGAAATCTCACGTGGGGGCAGCTGATCGGGGATCAAGTACGTTCTTCCCCTGCTATCACAGCCACACACATCTATTTTGGTTGCAATGATACGTTCGTCTATTGTTACAATGCCCTCACGGGAGTGTTTATATGGAGTGCCCAAACGGGAGGCCCTGTGAACTCATCTCCGATTGTTGCCGATGGGAAAGTGTTTATCAGCTCTGATAAATTCTACAGTCTCGATGCACTCACAGGATCAGAGCTTTGGACGGTTGCGACCGGTGGTGGGGTGTCGTCTCCTGCGATTGCCCATGACAAAGTGTTCGTGAGTGGCAATACTAATAATGTGTATTGCTTCAAAGACCCGAATAGCCCCCCAGATGTACCCAGGCAACCGGTAGGACCAATCGCAGCGGGACACGGGATTTTACTGAATTTTTCCACGGTGACAACCGACCACGATGGCGATCAGGTCTACTACATGTGGAATTGGAGTGATGGAAACAACAGCGACTGGCTTGGTCCTTTCGATTCTAATGAATCCATCACCGTGAATCATACATGGGGAACGAACGGGACGTACCCGTTACGCGTTAAAGCAAAGGATACACTAGGAAATGAGAGTATCTGGTCTCAACCACTCGTCATCTCTATTGCAAGACAAATCAATTTGAGCAATATCCAGATTGGGTATGTGTACATCAAGATTTTTTCCTTCAACAGTTCCTTCATCTACATTGATCTGCTTCGCAGCCTTGGGGTCGCGGTCATCATCACTAATCATGATCTTTTTGTACAAGCAGACGCAACAGAGGCGGTGCATACCGTGGTTTTCGAAGTGTACAGCCCTTCGTTAAATGACTCCATGGTGCGGGTAGATGATAACGGATCAAATGGCTTCTCCTGCTCCTTTAATGTCACGTGGGGGATGTACGAACTGAGATTGACTGCCTTTGATGCAAATGGAACCTTGATTGATCGTCAAAACTTTTCATCGCTTATCTTCCTCCATTTTGGCTCCCATAGCCTTCCACCTAGTGGGCAACTTAGGCATATTGCAAGAGAACATCGTCTCCGTCATTAACCATTTTTTACCCTTTTTATCCCCATTTTTTTTCGTATATGATATTGATGCTTCCACAATATTTATATATAAATAACCCCTTATTTGTACTAGAGAAAGAATTCTCATGCCGATGTACCATCGGCGAAAAAAAAGTCATGGGGGACTTTTTATGAACAAAAAACTCATGAGATATGTCGTTTGTGCAGGAATAATACTCGCTACTTTTTCAACCCTAGGTGTTCCCTTTGCCTCAGCGGAACCTCCAGCATCACCCAGTGGGCCGTACCCGGCGTCAGGCTCAAACGGGGTTACCATTTTTATCAGACTTCATTGGACCGGGGATAATCAAACACGCACCTATGATGTCTATTTTGGCACCGATAGCACGCCACCTCTTGTCGCGGCGAACCTAACAACGACCTCGTATAATCCTGGGATACTTCAGGTTAATACCACATACTACTGGCAGATTGTTGCCTACAACGCCCAGCAAGAATATAACGTAAGCCCTGTCTGGAATTTCACCGCCGCACCCGACACGCCTCCGTTCCCGCCAACGATTCTTGGGGGGCCAACGGCAGCAGGGAAAGGGATATTGTTAAACTTCACCGCGGTCGCACATGATCCTGAAGCGGATCAAGTGTATTACCAGTGGGACTGGGGTGACGGTAACGTGAGTGAATGGTTCGGGCCGTATGCATTTGGTGAACATTCGATTGCCTCCTACCGGTATGTGCAGAATGGGAGCTATAATGTCGTCGCACGAGCAAAAGATATCCATGGTGAGAAAAGCAGCTGGTCAGCGACCTATCACGTCACCATCGCACCACAAATCGAGATCGCCAATCTCAAACAAGGGTATGTCTACTTTCATTTCTTCGGGTATGATTTAGGATATGGGTACATCTATTCCTTGGATCTCCTTGGAATGACGTTAATCATCAGCAACGGCGGATTTAATGTCAATACAACGGTCACCGACAACGTCCATAAGGTCGAGTACGAGATGGCAAATTTGTTTTACACGGATGAACAGTGGACCACCATCGATGACAATGTTTCCAATGGCACGAGCACTGGATATTACGAGTTAACACCAGGGTTGTATCGAACAACTGCCTCTGCGTACGACGCGAACGGCAACATGATTGACCGGGTGACAAGGAACTACGTGATCTATTACCAGTGGAAATTCACCATCATAAAGGCACTCCTGAACAAGCTCACCGGTGGCAGGATCCCTTAGGATACAGCGGTGCTTCTTTTCCTTCTTTTTCCTTTTTTCTGGAACCCTTAAATACTGAGATTCGATTTCTTATCTAAAGATTACAAGGGGAGTCGTCTATGGATGAGGTACAACTTAGGATTGTAGACATAAAAAAAACAGATGACCTGAATTTTATTTTAGGGCAAACCCATTTCATTAAATCTGTTGAGGATCTCTACGAAACAATGGTGACCTCGGTTCCGTCCGGGAAGTTCGGCGTCGCGTTCTGCGAGGCAAGCGGTGCGTGTAAAATACGCAGTGAAGGCAATGATGAAGCCCTTAAGAAACTCGCGCAGACAAACGCAGCCGCAATCGGTGCTGGACACACGTTTATCATTTTCATGAAAGACTGCTATCCGCTCAACGTTCTAAATGCGATTAAAAATATCCCTGAGGTTTGCACTATTTTTTGTGCGACCGCGAACCCAACCAAGGTCGTCCTCGCTGAGGCAAAACTCGGGAAAGAAACCGGGCGTGGTATCCTTGGGGTCATCGACGGATTCATCCCTAGAGGGTTTGAGAATGCCAAGGAGCTTGCGTGGAGGAAAAAATTCCTCAGGGATATTCATTACAAGCTATAACTCAATGTCCGTACTTGCCGACGAGCGGTACAAAAACGCATCCGCCGAGAGAATGTGTAATTATTTTTCCTTCTTTTTTCTCCAAAAGCGTTAATTCGCAATACATATCCCCGACCGGGACAAGGAGCGTCCCGGGGTCCCGAAGCTGGTCGATCAACGGGGGAGGAATCCTTGGTGATGCGGCAGTGACATAGATACGATCATACGGCTGATACATCGACAACCCCTGTGAACCATCCCCGATTTCGACAGTCACGTTCGAGGCACCTGTGTCTTTGAGATTTTCTTTCGCCTTTTTCGCAAGGGAAGGCCGGCGTTCAATCGTATAGACGTGTCCATTCTTGCCAACAAGCTGTGCGACGATCGCAGCATGGTACCCTGATCCCGTTCCAATCTCGAGGATTTTTTGCCCTTCTTTAATATCTAACACCTCGCACATGAGTGCGACCATGTGCGGTGCGGATATGGTTTGTCCTTCCCCGATATCAAGTGGGGTGTCTACGTACGCATGTTGTTTCAGGTATTCCGGGACAAACACTTCGCGGGGAACCGAACAGAACGCTTGTCGCACTTGCTCGCTTTTGATGTACCCTTCGGAAACGAGGTTAGAAATCAGTCTATTTCGTTCTTGCTCAGACATATATTCCTATTAAATAAATCGTACGATGTATATAGCTCCTTCTACCAGTTGATTTTTATACCGAGAACATATTCTTGAAAACCTCATGAAGCAACGCGCTGTTATCGCACTCGGTGGGAATGCCCTCATAAAAAAGGGGCAGAAAGGGACGATTTACGAACAGTTCGCGAACACTCGTGAGAGCTGTCGCTCTATCGTCCAAATGGTAAAAGCGGACTGGGATGTCGTGATCACGCACGGGAATGGCCCGCAGGTCGGTGCCCTTGTTCTTCAAAATCAGGCTGCGAAAGATATCACGCCTGAGATGCCTCTGGGGATATGTGTCGCGGAAAGTGAGGGGCTGATCGGGTACATGGTGCAGCAATGTCTTTCAAACGCGTTGAAACGCGAACATATAGAGAAACCTGTGATCGCGTTAATTACGCAGGTAATCGTAGACCCAAATGACCCATCTCTTATCCATCCGACAAAACCCATTGGCCCGTACTACAAGGAAGATGAAGCCCTTCGAATGCTTAAGGAGGGTGCGTCGATGACCCGTCTCCCTCGCGGGTGGCGTATGGTTGTCCCGTCTCCTGATCCGATTCGCATCGTTGAAGGGGAGATCATCAGAAAGATGCTTGATGATGGAATCATTGTGATCGCATCTGGTGGTGGCGGGATGCCTGTGATAGAAAAAGAAGGCTGGGGTCTGGACGGACTGGAAGCGGTCGTTGATAAGGATCTTGCTGCCGAGGGGCTCGCCGAAGCAGTTCATGCCCAGGTGTTGTTGATTCTTACCGATGTGGAAAAAGTTTATCTAAAGTATAATACACCGGCACAGCAGCCGCTAGACAATGTGACGTTCGATGAGCTGAAAGAGTATTACTTGAACGGTGAGTTTCCCGAAGGGAGTATGGGACCGAAGATTCTTGCGGCATTGCGGTTTTTAGAGTACGGTGGAGAACGGGTGATTATCTCAAATATCGAGCAAGGGTGGGAGGCGCTCCAGGGGAAAACAGGGACACACATTACAAAAAAATAGGTGTTTTTTCTCATACGTTTTTTTTATAAGGTTCCTGTGTATTCGGTGACGGAATAGACCTATGGATTTGTCCATCGAGCAGCAAATCAAAGCAATCGAAGATGAGATTTTCAAGACTCAGAAAAATAAGGCGACAGAGCATCATATCGGGAAACTCAAAGCAAAAATAGCCCGCCTTCGCGAGGAGGCGGAGAAACGGAAGAGCGCGGGTGCAAAAGGGAAGGGGTTTTCTGTCAAGAAATCCGGTGATGCGACCGTGGGTATCGCTGGGTTTCCCAGTGTCGGAAAAAGCACGCTTCTGAATCAACTCACTGCCGCGGATAGCAAGGTCGGTGAGTATGATTTCACGACGCTTGAGACCATTCCAGGGATGATGAAGTATAAGGGGGCTGAAATTCAGCTCCTTGACCTCCCTGGTCTCATCGTTGGCGCATCAAAGGGGAAAGGACGGGGACGTCAGGTCATTTCTGCGGTGCGAAGCGTCGATTTGCTTCTCTTGATGGTGGATGCGATAAATGCGCATCAAGTTGATTTGATTGAACAGGAGCTCCATATGGCGGGGTTGCGGTTGAATCAGAAAAAACCTGATGTGGTCATTTCGAAAAAAGGGTATGGTGGAATCACTGTGAATACCACGGTGCCGTTAACTCATTTGACGAAACAACTCATAAAATCCATTGCCTCTGAGTTTGTGATTAACGCTGATATCACGGTTCGGGAGGACATCACCGAGGATCAACTCATCGATTCATTTTCACAGAACCGGATGTATGTGCCCGCGCTTGTGGTCATCAACAAAACGGATCTTGCCCCGCCAGAACTACTGAAGAACACGATAGCGAAGCTTCGTGCGAAAAAGTGGAGTGTTGTTGCGATTTCCGCACGGGATAATACGAACCTTGATGAGCTTCGGGAGCAACTCTTTGCTCATCTGAAACTTATCCGTATTTATTTGAAGCCAGTGGGGAAAAAACCGGATTATAGACAACCGATGATTCTTCGGGAAGGGCAGACCATTGCTGACGCGTGCCGGCACATCCATCGCGATATGTACAGGAACTTTCGGTACGCCACGGTATGGGGTCCTTCTGCGAAGCATGCTGGACAAAAGGTCGGGCTTGATCACGTGCTGAAAGATCAGGATGTCTTGACGATCGTAGTCGTAAAATAATCATGTATTATCCGCACGACCGCCTTTTTTTTCATAAGCCAAGAAATGAAAGCTATTTATCTGTCTCGTCGATTACTATCTACAGTCGGCCTGAGGAGAGAACGCATGCTGAAATTTCCGACAATTGTAGTAAACGTAAAAACTTACACAGAGGCAACCGGGGTCAATGCACTCGAACTTGCTAAAATCATGGATCGAGTCTCACGGGAAACCGGTGCGAGCATGGCGATCGCGGTACAAGCCACGGACATCAGTCTGTGCGCGAAAGCAGTCCGCATCCCGGTCTATGCGCAGCATATCGACCCGATTCGGCCAGGCAGCAGCACCGGCTGGACGCTCCCTGATGCGGTCAAGGCGGCAGGGGCTGTCGGCACCCTCATTAATCACAGTGAGCATCGGTTGATTCTCGCTGATATCGATACCTGTGTAAATCGGGCACGAGAGCTAGGGTTGGACTCCCTAGTTTGTACCAATAATGTCGCGACCTCGAAAGCAGTCGCGACCTTTTCGCCTGTGATGCTCGCCGTTGAACCGCCTGAGCTCATCGGCGGGGACATCTCTGTAACCACCGCCGATCCCGGGATTGTCAGTAACACCGTGCAGGCTGTGAAAATGATCAATAAAAACGTGAAAATCCTTTGTGGCGCTGGCGTCAAAAACGGAAAGGATGTCGCTAAAGCTATTGAACTAGGCTCTGACGGTGTTCTTCTTGCAAGCGGCGTTGTCAAGGCAAAGGACAAAGAGGGAGTGCTTCGGGACCTCGCAGCCGGCTTATAGTGACGTCTTTAACTGATGGATTGCGGTCTCATAACTGGTGCTTTTGAAGATAAAACTTGCTGCAACGAGCACATCTGCCCCGTTCTTTTTTACAATGCCTGCGTTTTCTGCGGTGATGCCGCCGTCAACCTGTAAATAAATCTGTTTGTGTGTCTTTTGGATCACCTCGGAGGCCTCCTTGATCTTCGGAACCACCTCAGGGATGAACTTCTGTCCTGAAAAACCAGGATGCACTGACATGATAAGCACGAGGTCGACGAGAGGAATAATCGACCGAATCGTCTCAAAGGATATCTCCGGGTTAATGGCGATCCCTGCCTTGCACCCGGCTTTTTTAATGTGGTTAATAACAGACTTGGGATCACGGACGCTTTCCCTATGGATCGTAATAAGATCCGCGCCCGCATGGGCGAACGCCTCAATGTACTTTTCCGGGTGTTCAATCATCAGATGACAATCGAGAAACAGCTTGGTTTTTTTGCGAATGTTCTCTACCACCACCGGTCCGATGGTGATATTGGGGACGAAATGCCCGTCCATCACATCGATATGGATCCACTGTGCTCCTGCTCTTTCAACTGCTTGGATCTCCTCACCCAGTCGTGTGAAATCCGCGGAAAGAATCGACGGCGCGATTATCACCATAGCTGATCGTCACAAGATATGGTCCAGGCCCTTATAAATCCAAACGATATTTCCTGATATATCGAGACAACGGGTGTGCACTGCCATTTTGGCAAAATGACATTTTACCGGCATATCCTTTTATAGGAGAACTACTGTAGATGGTTCTGAACACCGATATGGCAGGTCCGACACCATCCTTTTACCTGTGGCCTGCCACATCCCATCCCTTATATCCCTTTGTTTTTTCCTCTGCTGCACAGTTAAAGCTATAAAGAAAAAGACATATAGTCCTTTTGGGTTCTGGAGAAGGTTGACCGATATGAAAGAACTAGAAAAAACATTCTCGGTATGCCCTGCGTGTTTCCAGAAGGGAAAGGTACATAAAATCAACGCGAAAATCGTTGAGGATGACGGGAAAGTCTGGATTACGAAACAGTGCCATGAACATGGGGCATTCAAGGACATCTATTTTGGTGATGTTAACCTCTATAACCGGTGGATGAAGTATGAAAAACGCGGGGACCCCGCGCCTGATGTGAAGACCGCGTTATTCGGTGACCCAGATTTATACACCGAGCATCGGTCACAAAGTGTCCTGACCAATCTCCTTGTGACAAACCGGTGTAATCTCCGCTGCGGGTACTGCTTCATGAATGCGGGCGCATCCGGGTATGTCTATGAGCCTTCTTTGGAAGAGATTAAATCGATGCTTCAGCGGGCGCGTGATGAGCGTCCGATTGGGTCGAAGGCGATTCAGATCACTGGCGGCGAACCGACAATTCGCGACGACCTTTTTGACATCCTTCGATTGGTCCGGGAGTCAGGATTTACCCATATCCAGTTGAATACGAACGGGATTAAACTTGCGGAAAGCGTGGAGTACTGCCAGAAGCTGAAAGACGAGAAAATTAATACCGTGTACATGAGTTTCGATGGCGTTTCTAAAGAGACAAACCCATGGCTTGATCAGTTAAAACAGGCAATTGAGAATCTTCGGAAGGTGAATCTCAAGGCTGTCCTTGTCCCGGTGCTCATCGGCGATAAGAACCTGCAGGAGACTGGGAAGATCATCCAGTTTGCGTTGGATAACATTGATATTATTCGCGGGGTGAATTTCCAGCCGGTGTCGTTTTGTGGTCGTATCACAAAAATAAAGGATGAGAAGCGGGAGAAACAACGGGTTGACTATGTGCGGATGATGGAGGTTATCGAGAAGGAATTCAACGATCAGATTTCACGGGATGATTTCTACCCGGTTCCGTTTGTGTACCCGGTCTCGGAATTAATCGAAACCTTAAAGGGGGAGAAACAGGTGGAGTTCACCGCGCATCCCGGGTGTGGTGGTGCGACGTATATTTTCCTGGTGGACGGCAGGCCGTTGCCGATCACGCGGTTCATTGATGTGGAGCGGTTCATGGAGTTCATCGGGGAGCAAAGTAAGACAAGAGGTCCGTTGAAAAAAGTCCGGATCGCCTCCGCGTTCCTTCGGAATGTCGATCGGTTCGTGAACAAGGAGAAGGCACCGAAGGACTTTGATTTGAAGAAGATCCTTATGGATGCCGCGATCGGGGGGAGTTATGATTCGTTGCGTGGCTTCCATTATAAGAGTCTGTTTGTCGGGTCGATGTGGTTTATGGATACGTTTAACCTGAATGTTCATCGGCTCGAGCGGTGCTGTATCCATTATACCACTGAGGATGGCATCATCCCGTTTTGTTCGTACAATGGGTTGGGGTATGGGGATAAAATCCGTGAGAAACACTCGATCCCTATCAAGGAATGGGAGAAGAAGACAGGCAGGCAGATCCGTGAGGACCTGTGGACGAAAGGATCGCTTACGTAACGTAGAACACACTGTTATTTTTTCTTTATTTTTTCATAAATCCTTAGATTTTATAGAAAGTTATAAATATTTATGAATGGAACCATACTTTTACCGAGAGGATTTCCTCCATTCTCCAGGGGAAAAAATGACACCACAGCATAGAACAACATCTATGGGAATGATTCTTACAATTACCTTAATCATAGCGTCGGCGTCAACTTCCATAGCGGAAACACCTTTTCTTTTTCCTAAGAGTAGCACGAGAATGAATGCGTTCAACGAAACCAGTGGTGAACGACCACCTTTAGGGGAAGATCGTATTTCATTCTATGACCCAAATTGCCAACAAGAAACCGGTATTGGTCTTATGAGTAGCGGTACCTTCGAAGGAGCGATTCGGATCACGCTGACGGAACTGGCACACTATGAAGGCTGGTATCTCACCGCTGCGCGGGTCTTAATCGGTAATGACGACGGTTCAGAACATCACGGGGACCTGAAGATCTACACACAAGGTTCTCCGACACACCCAGGAACCCTCCTTACCTCCGAGCCCTACACCGTTTCTGGGGGAGGATGGGTGCGCGTGAACCTCTCAGAACCACTCATGCTTGATATCACAAAAGACATCTGGATTTCATTTGAAATCACCCATGCTGCAGGTGAACATCCTCTGATCGCAGACGAAGGTCCCGCGATTGATGGAAAAAGCGATTGGGTAGCAAATAATGGAAGTTGGGGAGAGTTGCAAACCATGGATTCGGCCTTTGACCTCACCTGGATCATCGAAGCAATTGTTGCCAGGACCGGACCTTCAAGAACAGTACTGAAGATAGAAACCGTATCAGCGGGTTTCTTTGGCGTGAGTACGACAATAAAAAATATTGGTGACTCAGAAGCGATTAATACAACTGTTCTTGTAAATGTGACCGGAGGATTCCTCGGATTCATCAGTAAAAACTCTAGCATAAAAATCGTTTGCTTGGCATCTGGATCATCTGTACGTTCTCTAGTTCGTGTTTTTGGCCTGGGGACGGTTACGATCACCGTGAAAGTCGAAGCGTCAAACGCAGACCTCTGTATAAAATCAGCGACTGGGTTTGTCCTCGGACCATTCGTATTGGGAATGAAATAGACCTTATATGTTCCATCTTTTTTTCCCTTTTCTCCGCCTATTGAGAAACGGGAGATTTAATACCTACATATTGAATACCCGTACCACCCCCTTCATCGAATAAAAGGAGGCAATTCCATGACGATGAGCATCACCGGATCTGGGTTGACTATAGAAAAAATAGTACAAGTCGCTCGACACCATGAACGCATACAGCTTCACCCTGACGCTTTGAAGCGCATTATCGCGTGTCGTGCGATGCTTGAGAAAAAAATCAAGGCTCATGAGATCATGTACGGCGTCAATACCGGCATCGGGGAGTTCTCCGAGGTGGTACTGAATGATGACCAAATTCAGGATTTCCAGAAATACCTTATCTATAACCATGCTGCGGGGATCGGGGAACCAGCGCCGCTTGAGTATGTGCGGGCTGCGATACTTTCGCGGGTGAACGTTCACGCGCATGGGAACTCAGGCTGTCGCCCTGAGATCACGAAGACCCTTGTTGACCTATTGAACAAAGATGTTACCCCATACGTGTGCCAGAAAGGCTCCGTTGGTGCCAGTGGCGATCTTGCACCCATGGCACAAATAGCGCTGCTCATGCTTGGTGAAGGACAGGCGTACGACCAGGGGAAACTCCTCGAAGGCCGGGAGGCGATGAAAAAAGCAGGAATACCGATTCCAGGGCTACAGGCACGTGATGGCCTCGCGATCATCAACGGCTCAAATCTTCTCACCGCTATGAGCGCGATCTTCTTGTATGATGCGAACAACTGGTTGAAGCAAGCTGAGATCGCTGCCGCGATGTCTCTGGAGGCATTGAAGGCGAACATGAAACCGTACACTGTAAAGATTCACGAGGCGCGCGGATTCCCAGGAGCGGTACGGAGTGCGAAGGCTATCCAACAGTTGATTAAGGACGGTGATTTGATCGAAGGGAAGATAAAATGCAAAATACAGGATGCTTATTCCATGCGGTCCACCCCCCAGGTAATAGGTGCTGCGCATGACGCGCTTGCGTACGCACGCTCCCAGGTTGAAATCGAATTAAATGGTGTGGGAGATAATCCGATTTTCTTTCCGAAAGAAAACCTGCAGCTCTCAGGGGCGAACTTCCAGGGTTCCCCTGTTTCACTGCCCATGGATATGGCAGGAACCGCAATCACCATGGTCTGTGTCTTGTCCGAGCGACGGATGAACCGACTCAACAATCCAGCGTTAAGCGTTGGGCTTCCCGCGTTCCTGACGAAAGGCGCAGGGATGTTCTCCGGGCTCATGCTCAGCCAGTACACCGCAGATATGCTTATTGTGGAGCAGCGGATCTTATCGGCTCCTGCGTCGATTCAATCGATTCCCGCGGCCGCTGACCAAGAGGATTTCGTGTCCATGGGGATGAACACCGCGATTAAAAACTTCCAGATTCTCGACAATGCCTATGGGATCCTCGGCATTGAGCTCATGGCCGCAGCACAAGCACTAGATTTCAGGGACTATAAATTCGGCAAAGGCGTCACAAAAGCAAAAGAGGTCATTAGAAAACACGTGAAGTTCTTAGACGAAGATCGACCTTTATACACGGATCATACCAAGATGAAAGAGCTTGTGAAATCCTGCGAGATCCTTACCGAAGTCGAAAAAGCAATAGGCTCCCTTGAATAATTTTATTTAAGATTTAATGTTAACGTTTCTTCTTCGGGATCATCGGAATGATCATGTCTGTTTTTTTTACCAGGTCGATCGCTTCTTTGTATCCGGCGTCAGCGTGCCTGGCAACGCCTATACCAGGGTCGGTAGTGAACACCCGTTTTATCCGTTCATCGGTCTCCGTGGTTCCGTCACAAATCACCACCATACCTGCATGCGTGGACAACCCGATACCAACGCCGCCACCATTATGGATCTGAACGCTATCAGCACCTGCGGCGCAATTCAATAGGGCATTGAGGAGCGGCCAGTCCGCAATCGCGTCGCTCTTATCCTTCATCCCTTCTGTCTCTCGATATGGTGAGGCGACGCTGCCGCTATCCAGATGATCGCGCGTGATTGCAATCGGACCAATATCACCGTCTCGCACCATTTTATTGATTGCAAGCGCAAACCGTGCCCGCTCTCCGTACCCCAGCCAACAGACCCGAGCCGGGAGTCCCTCCCACGGTAAATGTTTTTCAGCAAGCGTGATCCAGTTTGTCAATACCTTATCTTCAGGGAACATCGTGGTGACTGCTTTATCTGTCTTCAGAATATCGTCTGGGTTCCCAGTCAGCGCAAGCCAGCGGAACGGTCCACGGCCCACGCAGAACATCGGTCGGATGTACGCGGGAACAAACCCGGGGTACGCAAATGCATTCTTCAGTCCTGCCTTCAGCGCTTGCCCTCGAAGATTGTTCCCATAGTCAAACACCACCGCTCCTTTTTTCTGAAGATCCACCAGCGCCTTACAATGCTGCCTCATGCTTTCCATGGACCGCTGAATATATTTCTTCGGATTCTCCTTTCGCATCGCGATTGCTTCTTTTAGTGATTCACCGGCATACCCTGCAGGAACATACCCGTTTAACGCGTCATGCGCAGACGTCTGATCGGTCACAACATCTGGTTTGAATCTCTCCTTTACAAGTTTTGGCATGAGATCAGCGCAGTTCCCCAGAACACCAATAGAAAGAGCGGTTCCTTCCTTTTTTGCGTTCAGTGCAAGGTCAACGGCCTCGTCGATATCCTTGCTTTTCCGGTCGCAGAAGCCTGCCTTGAGACGTCGATCAATCCGCTTCTCGTCACACTCGACCGCGAGGCACACCCCGTGGTTCATGGTCACCGCGAGAGGCTGGGCACCGCCCATGCCACCCAGCCCGCCGGTGAGCACGATCCTCCCTTTCAGATCGCTGTTGAAATGTTTTCGTGCACACGCAGCAAACGTCTCATGGGTTCCCTGAATAATTCCCTGGGTCCCGATATAGCACCAGGACCCTGCGGTCATCTGACCGTACATTGTTAGCCCGAGATGCTCCAGTTCCCGAAACTGCTCCCAGGTGCTCCAGTGTGGCACGAGATTTGAGTTGGCCATGACCACGCGAGGTGCGGTGGTCCAGGTCCGAAACACCGCGACCGGTTTTCCTGATTGCATCACCAACGTCTCATCGTTTTTGAGGTGTTTCAGGGACTCGACGATCGCATCATAGCATCTCCAGTCTCGCGCTGCCTTTCCAGTACCCCCATAGATAATGAGCTCCTCCGGTATCTCAGCGTTCTCAAGCGTGTTCTCCAGCATGCGCAGGATCGCTTCTTGTTTCCAGCCGTTGCATCGCAGGGTCTTGCCTCGTAAAGCTTTCACGCGTCTGCCCATGATCTCATGCGAAGAAAGGATACAGTGTACTAAAATCTTTTTACGAGTACCATTAAACGTTATAATAAAAGGGAAGGACGGCTGGCCTCACTAGGAGGGGATGGGATGCACTCTAACAAAACAACAACTACCAGCCCAATTCCTTCCACTTAATAAATAGTCATATCCCCTATATATGCTTTTCGCTTATAGGAAGGAAATACTGACGACATTACTGCCGCGCAGGATGATTTTACCGAGTCTTCGCTTGGTTTCATCCTTGGATTCTTCGACCTCATCGAGCACTAGGTTCATGTACTCATCGTACCCTAACAGCTTGCCTACGATGTGCCGGCCATCCTTTAACAGAAGAAGCAATTTCTGGTTCGCTGCTTTCTCGAGGATGTCTAACGGTAAGGACATGGCAGAAGGTAAGGATGACGGCTTTTTAAAACTATTCCCTTCGCCCTAGAGGAAAAAAGAATGTTACTGGGGAGGATATCCTCCGATGTGAAGACTCGGGTCCCCGAGCAGCTCCCAGGACTGTACGACTTTTGCATCAATCCAGGAATCACCCCATGCCTGCATGCTCCAGTTCACAGGATAGGTCTGCGCATACGAGGTAATCGCGGCAGCCCAGGTGTCGCCAAGGACGGTCACGTTGTGCTGCCCGTACGCGTGAAAGAACGCTCCTTCAAGTTCATTGATGCCGCCACGAAATGTCGTCTTATCCTCTTTCGTATACCCAAGCCCTGTACACCCGAGAGCCGCGACCGCGCCACCGGTCGGTTCACGGAGGATTCGCTCACTCCAGCATTCAGGGATGTATTCCTGTCTCCACCGAGTAGTTGTGTTGAACACGCGTCTGAGGCACACATCAAACTGATTGTTATGACAGCCGCTCACGACGCACACAGGCAGTCGGTCTTTGTTCCGAAAACGCCACATGTCATTGCAATTTGGCCCTTGGATGAATGCCGTGCTATTCGGCGGATGATTTCCCCATTGCTTCGGGCTACCGTGACCAACAAAGTACGCAAACCCAAATCCTTTCCGAAACTCCCTAATGATGTCGACCTTGGTCGAGAAGGTACCATCAGAGGTGTACAACCGAGTCGGTGTGAACCCGCTCAAATTTTCAATAGCGCGATCACCATAGTATTCCCCTTCGTAACCGGTCCAATTTGGATTGACCGATGCCGGATAGGTATCCCCTGCAGCGACAAGCATCATGTGGAACCATGTTGTGTCATAGGTTGTCGTCTCATAGGTAATGATCTTACGAACCATGGTTTTCACTTCCTGCACGCTACGACAGGGAAGCCGCCCAACCGCAACATCTGGGATCAAATCGATGTTCGTATCCTGCGCTGCTTGCCCGGGGTACCATTCCCCAAAAATACCGTCGTTATCGCTATCCCAACTGGAAAAATTCCCCTGCGCATCATAAATATCCGCGAAGTACAGGTCACTGAGGTACTCAGCATCCCAATCATCGACCATGTTGACGTATCTCACGGGACAATACCATGTAGGCCGTAGCTGGCTGCTTCTCCCTCCGACGAGCAGCACGTACTTTATTCCCCATTCCTCGATCGCTGTTTTAATGAAGTATTTGACTTTCTCAGCATCGTCACGGCCATGCCAGTACATTTGTTGATAGACCTCGTCAAGGGTGACGAGTCTTGTGGGGAGACCCATGGCATTCTTATGATCAACAAGCGGTTGTAATGCACGGTGGAACACCGTTGGAGCGATGATTAGCAGTTTGTAGACATCAGCATGTGTAGGTACCGGGTCCCCTGTTAATACAGAGACGATGGTACCACTTCGCGAGCCACCCGTTGTCGGTCCGACGGAAAGTCCAAAGACCATAACAATGATCCCGACGATTATCAATTGTTTTGTTATTGATTGTTTCATGTATATCCCCCTTTTTCATTTCAGGTAGTTACTCAATATGTACCATGAAAGGCATAGACGATTACGACGGAGGGTAACCACCTATCATCAGGCTTGGGTCCCCCAAGAGCGCCCATTGTTGGACGGTCTTTACATCAATCGCGGAATCTTTCCCCGCAGGGGTCTGCCAGTTAATTGGATAGTGGTTCAAATAATCGGTGATCGTGTTTCCCCAGACCAGTCCGAGAACCCGCGTCCCATTTACGCCGTACTCATAGAAGAATGTCGGCTCCAGGTAATCCCCTGCGCCGCTGAAGGATTGTTTATCCTCTTTTGACATCCCTGTGCCCGTGCATCCGATGGTCGCAATGGAACCTCCCTTGCTGATTCTTGTGAGTTTCCAACCCCAGCATTCCCGAATCCAGGTGTATTTCCAGAACGAGCCAAACGGGACGCCCTTGCGTGCGAAATACCGAAGTCCTTCTTCTTTCAATCCCTTGATGATATTTTTGGGAGTAACATCGAACTCATTATTGTGGCAACCGCCAACGACGCAGACAGGGAGCATCTGTTTATTCCTCAGAAGATCCATATTAAGTGTATTGAGCCCGTTGATCCAGGTTTTCGCGTCATTCGGCGGATGGGTACCCCAGGTAAAGGCGTTGGCATGCCCTTCGAAATACAAAAACCCGCATCCCTGGTCTATCGCACGGATGACATCTTTCGGTCCTGTGAATGACCCGTCAGACGTCCACAGTTTTATTGGCTCAAACCCTGACATGTTCTCTATCGCATTCAGCGTGTTTTCCTCCCCTTCATAGCCGGTCCAGTTCGGGTTCAAAGACTCAGGATAGGTATCACCAGCGACGACAACAAACCGATGGAACCAGTCCTGTCCATACGCCGTTGTCTCATAACGGATAATTTTTTGAACCATGACCTTTACCTCCGCCTCGGTGCGGCACGCAAGCCGCCCGACGTACACCTCTGGGTACAGGTCGATGTTTGGATCTTTTGCGACATCACCGTACCATTCCCCATAGATACCGTTACCATTGGTATCCCAACTTGAAAAGTTCCCGTTTTTATCATAAAGATCAGCATAGTACAACTCTGAAATAAAGCATGGTTCATTCCAGACCGTGTTATTATCCGCGTTGAACACGTACCGAACAGGAATGGTCTGAAAATCTCCGACAAACATGACATAGGTGATCCCCCATTCTTCCTTCGCGGTTTTGATGAAATATTTTATTTTTTCAGGGTTATCACGTCCATGCCAGAACATCTGCTCATAGACGTCAGTAAGTGAAACGAGGCGTGTCCGGACACCGACACTCTCTTTATGGGTGACAAGTGGTTGTAATGCTCTGAAAAATTTTTGAGGAGCGATAATGAGCAGGTCATACACTGACAGGCCAGCGTTCTGAGGTGGACTCCCCTGTTTTGTAGAGAGGAGGTTCCCTTGAGGTGTATTCATAGTTTGTGCGGTGATCGTGGGACCAATGACGAACGCAAATCCAACGACACAAAGGACTAGCAATTTATTTCTATACCCTTGATAGGTTTTCTTCATAGTATTTCCCCGGATTGTACAATATATATTATGCTTAATAAATCTTTAGTTTTGGGATGAATCGAAAAATATGTCTGAAGAGGGTATTTTTCTCTGTCCTACCCCTACGGCTGTGCAGTACAGAGATGCGTCTGAGGAATCGATCATCTCGAGGTAACGCCAACGATCCCTTCAACTCTCGGGTGAGGAAGTAGGTGTTAATATTAGCCTTATTCACGACGGGAACCTGGAAACGTTCATATAGAAATGCTCATTAAAACGTACTTTCCATCTAATGTCGTATATTTTTAAAACAGATACAAACAGGACTTTTTTAGGGGCATAAGCTTTATGTAAGCGGATATATTCTAGGCCCAACGCCCATGAAACCTGCCTGTCCATATCCATGCTATCGGAAGCATAAAGGGGCGGTACGTCCATCGTCAAAGAGAGGTAAAACAATTAAGCTTGTGTTTTTTGATATGGACGGAGTCCTGATTGATGTGGTGAGCTCCTGGAGGTATATCCATCAGCGTTTCGGAACTTCGAACCGGCAGTCAGTGACCGCCTATCTCAAGGGTGAGATCGATTACGCGGAATTCATGAGGCGGGATGTTGCGCTCTGGAAAGAAAACGGGAGACCTGCGACGCAGGAGACCATATCAAAGATCTTGTTTGAACTCCCGATCATCACTGGTGCAAAGGAATGTCTCTTGTTTTTAAGGAAGCATCACGTTAAAACCGCGATTGTGAGCGCGGGTCTTGATATTCTCGCAGAGAAGATCGCAAAAGACCTTGGCATTGATTATATGTTTGCTAATAGCGTCATAACAGACGCTGATGGTCGTCTCACCGGAGAAGGCATCCTTCGTGTCGAGCTGATCCATAAAGAAAAAAACGTGAAGGCTCTCATGCAGAAACTCGCGCTGCCCGTCGAAGAGTGTGCGGCAGTGGGGAACTCCTGTTTTGACATCCCGATGTTCGAAACCTGCGGTCTTGGTATCGCGTTCAACCCCGAGGATGACTGTGTTAGGGCGTCTGCCGATGTGGTTGTTGAAGGGAAAGATCTGAGGAAATTGATCCCCGCGCTTGAACCGATTCTTGCGTGCACTCAGTAAAAAAGGAAATATTTTTTTCTCTTATAGTGTTCTCCAACGATATCAGCGTCGTCTCTATAATCGATCATGGTTCTGAAATGAACGAGGCTGTCCATGCTGGTCTAGTGGGTGTCTGTCCGTTTTGGAGCATGTCCTTCCATTGTTCATCGGTCAAGCGGTTGTTCATCGGCTGTTTGAACTCGTAGTAGCTGAACACCGGGCCTGCCCCTGCGATGATTCTTCCATCGGGGACTTTATACGCAATAATGGCAAGATCGACATAGCCAACACCTTCTTCCAAGACTTGCTGCGGGTCGTTCGTATCGGTGTGAACATCTGCAACCATGGTCGTTTCCTTCCCTTTGTCATTCACCCCGGTGACGACATAATCCAACTGTTCACCGAAGGTTCGAATAAAGGCGTAGTCAGACTCGCCGAGCTCTTTTCCTTCCAGTTCATCCGTTGAAATGTTCAGAAGCCTGTCAAGGATCGTTTCCAGGTTACTGAGACGAGTCGTCTCTGTCTGATTGAGCACCTTCAAAGCGGTCAGCCCCGTTCTTGTCATAGTCGTGAGCGCAAGGATCCGAGCATAAAACTCAGGGACCGGTTCGACGTAACCGACGACAGGTTTTTCCTCGGGGGCTGGCGGGACAGAGGTTTCAAGGACAGGAGTATAACTTTGTTTTGCATAGAGAATCGTATCATGTCGTAGTTCTGCCCATGAAGAAAGTGCTGTTTGTAATTCTTTGTCAAGCCATGCCGTCGTGTTCATGAATGTCGGGTAACGGTTATCGTACGGCTGTATCAAGGATTGTAACGTGTAGACCCAACTGAAATACATGTTACGGTTCCACTCGGTGCTGTTCAGCGAAGAAAAGGTTTCTTTAAGAGACGTGAGTTGTGTCGTATAATTTTCATACGCGGTGTCTCCTTCATTGTTCAGGATCTGAAGTGCCCGCGTTGATCCAAGAACAGCCATGACGTCAAGGCCTCGGGGGAAGCATCGTGCTGGTCCAAGGGGGGTCATTTTCATGGTAAACGGCTCACCGGTTCCGGTGAAGTACCCGGTTACCGGGGCGACCAGCTGTTGGAACATAAACGAATCAGGGATGAATCGCTGACCCATGAATCGCATCCCTTTTGTCTTTTCAAGGACCTTATCGAGATCTTGTTTTGTTATCGGTTGTCCCGGGTCTTTCAGAATGACAGCTTCTCCGGTCCCCCCGTAGATTTGAGGGCTTCGAAGCTCAGAGAGTTGCAGTTCCAGTTCGAGGAGTTTGGTATCATTGGCGAACTCAGTCGCAGTAAATGAAGACCCAAAAACAGTGCGGATGCTCTCCAGGTATTCATAGGGGGTCAGATCATCTGCGGTGCCGACAAAAAATGAGGTGACGCTATAAATCCTTGTCCATACGTCACTGAGTGAGTCGTTATGGATTGTGAGGCTTGGGAGTATGGTGGCAATGAGACTTGCTTGTATTGTTTGAATCTTGGCATCGACTGAAGAGATAAGGTAATCGCAGTATTGACAAAACGGCTCTCCTCCTTTCATCAGAAATGAGATTCGCCCGTACCACATCAGTGTCTTGAAATATCGTTTCAGTTTCTCGGATTGGGTGTAATGCCCGCGCGGTTTGTATTGCGAGTAGTCTTCTCGATATTTAAAGAGCGGGCTTTCGTGGTACCCGTCTTGTGCTTCGATAAAGGAGAGCTCTGTGGTAACATTATCTCGCACATAGGCGGGGATGGTGAAATCGATTGTTCTGATATTCTCAGACCCGTTGTATCCCTCGGTGGGTGTCTGCAGTAACGATAATGCAACCGCGAAAAACCCAGTGTTTCTTCGTGCTGCCTCCTTCAGATCATCGGTGTAGGTGACATATTCCTGTTGCGACTGGTCGAACAACGTTTTGCTCAGGTCAAGGAGTTTATCAAAAAATTCTCGCTCCTCGATTCCTTTAAGAATTTGATCGAACTGAATGTGGTACAGATGCAGAAGCGTATCTGAGGTAATGAAAATGGGGATATCCTGCTCCTCTAATGTCTTGTACGGGGCGACGATATCGTCTTCATTGGAGAAGTACGGCCTGACCACAAATCCGTTTCTTCCTAACAATGCTCTCTGTTGGGCATTAAGGTTTAATACAGAATTCAGCGTATTAAAATTGACGATTTGCGAATCATCCAAGGGAAGCGAATACCGGGGTGTCTGAGCATTTATTGTTATTTCTTTGGACGAATAATAGGAAGCGATCGTATATTTTGGGTTGTTGGATACCCCTGCGGTGACTCCTGGAATTACGATGAGTCCAGCCCCTGGCTTTGGTTGTTGTACACATCCAGACAACGCAGTGATCATAAACAGCCCGACGATTCCAATTCCAATGATTTTTTTCTCGATGGTCATTTACATTCATCCTCCAGTGCGGATTTCTTTCTTATTATTTAGATATCTGTGGAAACCGTTCAAGATTCACCATCCTTCGATACCTTTTAATCCTTATTGTTGTATGTCACCGAGAAGATTCCTATGGTTCTTGATAGTCTCGGAGATTCACTTAAACGAACAATCAAAAAAATCGCCAATGCAGTTCATGTCGATGCAAAGCTTGTAAAAGAAGTCGTCAGGGACATTCAACGTGCATTGTTACAAGCAGATGTCAACGTCAAACTCGTCCTTGAGCTATCCAAGAAGATCGAACAGCGCGCCCTTGAGGAGAAACCACCCGCGGGGATGACGAACCGGGAACATGTGATTCACATCGTGTACGATGAGCTTGTTCATATTGTTGGTGCATCCCGTGAGCTTCCTATCAAGAAACAGATTATCATGATGGTCGGATTGTATGGTCAGGGGAAATGCGTTCATGGAGACAGCGACATCCTTTTGGGATCTGGAGAAAATATCAAGGCAAGTCAGCTCTATTCTCGATACAAAGAAAACCTTCTGGAAAACCAATTAGATGATGGTACCATTATTGACGTTTCAAAAGAAAATCTATTTGTACCATCCTTTAATTCCTCGTCATTAAAAATTGAAAATAAAAAAGTCACGCGCCTCTGGAAGTTATCTGGTAAAGAGCTTTTACACGTCTCTCTTGATGCAGGAAACGATTTTTCAGTGCAGGTTACTCCAGAACATCCGTTCTTCGTTCTGAGGAATGGGAATTTTCTTAAAATCAGGGCAGACCAGTTGCAATTAGAGGATTATATTGCTACACAAAAAAAATATTCGGTTGTAGGGCAGACTCATAATTTTTTTGCTGATCTTAAAAAATTGGACTTGGATGTACGTATTTCTCCTCAAATTGCGAAGTCATTACTCTATTCAAAATGTACGACCATTAAAACCGCAATGGAACAATTCAGAATCAAGAGGAATTATTGTAAATTTACAGCACATCTTAAAAAAGGTATTCTCCATATTGCTCTTGTAGATGAGGGTGCGTTATCAGAGAGTTTTTTAAAAATCAAATTACGAAAATCAAGAAAATGGATTAATTTCCCTCGATATTTACGCCCTGAATTAGCAGAATTCATTGGCTACGTTGTTGGTGATGGACACATTACTGCAGATGATATCCAAATTTTTACTGCTGACGCTGAGGTAATAAGGAGAGTACAAGAACTTTCATGCTCTCTTTTTTTTCTAAAAACATCAGTTTTAAAAGATAAACGAAGCAAGGCTTTTCGTATTTCTCTAGCATCGAATACTTTAACAGAATTAGTCTCAACAATCTTTGGAATTTCTCAAGGAAAAAAAGGAACCCATTTGATGATTCCAGCATGGTTTATGACTGCACCAGACAATGTCATCGCAAGATTCTTACGAGCGTATTTTGATTGTGATGGTTCTGTATGCAAGACCTATCGAAATATTGAAATTACTTCAGAGAGTAAACCACTCGTACAACAGGTCCATGTATTGTTACAACGATTTGGTATTTTTTCGTGCATTTCAATGAAAAAGGTTAATTCAAAGCCATATTGGAAGTTATCCATAGAAGCACGCTACGCTGAGCTATTTTCTGATACCATTGGGTCTCTATTGAAAAGAAAACAAGAGAGATTATTAGAGTTTTCCCGGATGGGAAAAAATCAAGGATGCGGAAAGCAAGATATGATTCCGTTAGGATCGCTCTTAAAGGACCTCCGTTCCTCATTAGGATTTTCTATAGGAGAAATACAGGATGAAGTTTTTAGTTATGGGATTTACGAAAAAAATGGAAGAATCTCCCGAGAATCACTTGCAAAATTATATGATTTTTATTGTAGAAAAAAACAAGGTGATATGACCAAATTCTTAGGTCTTTTCACAGAACAAAAAAATCCATATCAATATTATAGCCGAGGGAAAGTCAATGCTGTTCTCTATTATTTTAGTGCAATAAACCTTCTTAAAAAAAATGACAATATAATGCATCTGACCGAACAGGGAGAACGATTTTTAAGGAGATCCAAGGAATATAATAAGGATCATGCGTTAGTTTTTATAAAAAATTTAATTCATGCTGATGTCTGTTGGATTAAAGTTCAAGCGATACATCGTGTTGCTTCTCCTGATTATGTGTATGATTTAACGGTAGAAGATAACCATAGTTTTTTTGCAAATGGTATCATTGTCCATAACACAACGAGTTGCGGGAAGTTAGCCATCTATTTTAAACGAAAAGGGCTGCGTCCTGCGTTAATCGCTGGTGACGTTCACCGCCCAGCCGCATACGAGCAACTTAAACAGATCGCTGAGCAGGTGGAAGTCCCGTTCTATGGTGATAAAACCGAGAAAAATGCGGTGAACGTGATCAAAGAAGGATTGAATAAATTCAAACGAACCGCTGATGTGATCATCGTTGATACCTCAGGGAGACATAAGCTCGAGGATGACTTAATCTCAGAGATGAAGGATATTTTCAAGGCGATTAAACCTGATGAGAAGCTCCTGGTGATGGATGCGGCCATGGGACAGCAGGCTGGCCCGCAGGCGAATGCCTTCAATGACGCCATCGGTATCACCGGTATTGTACTCACGAAACTTGACGGGACCGCAAAAGGTGGTGGCGCGTTGAGCGCTGCATCTGAGGTCGGTGCACCGATCGTGTTCGTGGGAACTGGTGAGCATTCAGCTGATTTTGAGAAATTTGATCCCTCAGGGTTCATCTCCCGGCTTCTTGGTATGGGAGATATCAAGTCCTTGCTGGAGCGTGCTGAGGAGAGCATGAAGGGGAAGGATGCGGAGAAAACAGCGCGGAAACTCATGTCCGGGAAATTCAATCTGAACGATATGTACGAGCAGATGGATATGATCTCGGGGATGGGGCCGCTTTCAAAGGTTGCAGAGATGCTTCCGGGCGGGATGTCCGGAAGGCTCAAAGGCGTGAATATGGAAGAGACGCAACTGAAGCTGAAGCGGTTCCGCATTATCTTGGATTCCATGACCAACCAGGAGCGGGAAAACCCTGAATGTATTCAAGCATCGCGTATTAAACGCATCGCACGAGGCGCCGGGGTAGAGAACAAGGATGTGAAAGAGGTCTTGAAATATTACAATATGACGAAGCGGATGATGAAAGGTTTTTCCAGTGATCGGAAGATGCGACGGAATTTGATGAGACAGCTTGAATTCGGGAAATAACCCTTTTTTTGGAATTATGCTCATTAAAAATTTTGATCTGCTCGTCTCTAATGGTCTGACGCCGGTGTTGCAAAAAAAACGGAAGGATGTTTTAGAGATGTTCACTGCAGCGGTTGAGGCTGTCGACCCGTATCTTGTCGTGGAACAGGTTTTTCGTCAGAACCATCTGGTGCTTGCTTCTGAAACCGTCGATCTTTCACGGTTTGATCATGTGTTTGTTGTTGGGTTTGGGAAGGCGAGTGTTCCGATGGCGCATGCGGTCTTTGATGCTGTCCCTGTCACAAAAGGCGTGGTGATCACGAATGATCTTTCTGCGACGATTCCCCACCGATCCATAGAGGTTGTTGTGGGTGGGCATCCGCTCCCAAATGAAGGAAGCATCCAGGGGACAGAGGAGATATTAAAGCTTTTGAAACAATGCGGTGACAACGATTGTGTCATTGTCGTGGTTTCTGGAGGTGGGTCCTCGCTTTTCTGCAAGCCTCTCGTACCGCTGGATGATCTAAGAACGACAACGGATCTCTTACTACGTTCTGGTGCTGATATCAATGAACTAAATGCAGTTCGGAAGCATTTGTCCATGGTGAAGGGGGGAAAACTTATGCAGTATACCAAAGCGTTGGTTGTCTCTCTCATTATCTCAGATATCGTTCATAATCCAATCTCATCGATTGCGTCTGGTCCAACGTCCCCTGATCCGTCGACGTTTTCAGACGCGAAAAACATCCTGACGCGGTATACGCTCTGGGAACGTATCCCTGAGAGTGTACGGAAGAATATCGAAGAAGGGATTGCAGGGAGGATACCGGAGACACCAAAAAAGGGTGATGCCGTCTTTCATTCAGTCCGTAATGTTATCATCGCGGATAATCAACTCGCGTGTCAACAAGCATTGAAAAAAGCACAGGAGCTCGGCTATGAAACGCTCCTTGTCACCACCGCGATTACCGGTGAAGCACGGGATGTTGGTCACTATCTCATCAAACGGGCCAAACAAAGCCTTGCTCAAAAAAATATCGTGTTTATTAGCGGCGGTGAAACAACCGTCACGGTCAAAGGTGACGGAAAAGGTGGGCGAAATCAAGAGCTCGTACTGAGCTGTGTCGAGGAACTTGCCGGGACTCAGATAGTCGTTGCATCAATGGGGACGGACGGCATCGACGGAAATAGCAATGCCGCTGGGGCTGTCGCCGATGGTGAAACCGCATCCCGTGCGCAGCACAAACAGTTGGACCCCTTGACGTTTTTAAAGAATAACGATTCCAACACATTTTTTTCGATACTTCATGATGAAATCCTGACCGGCCCTACCGGGACAAATGTCATGGATATCCAGTTGATGGTGCTGTAGAGTAATCCCCTTTGTTTTCTTGATATGAACCTACTAAATTTATTAAGGAGTAAAACGATAACTATATTAATTCCTGAATCAAAACATCACTCCAAAAATAATATATAAAGATATTGTATAAAAATATGGAGTGGGTAGCTCCTCCGGAAACCCTAAAGTGTTAAAGAGGGCAAAAGTAATATAAATAAATAAAAATTTATATATGGAGATAAAACATGCACCTGAATCATTCGATGAAACTCTTTGTGACGGTTAGTCTTATCATTTTCCTTCTCATAGGGTTCGTTCTTCCCAGTAGTGTCATCGCGATTGACATCGATTATATCGATGGAATATGGACCGATACCTTTGATGATAAAAATACAACGGTGTGTCTCCCGAACGGGACAAGTCAATGCGTATGGGAAAGCCATGAAATCCACCTCGTGAAAACATCAGAGGGCGGACGGAATTATAGCTTTTTAGACGGTGGATCCTTTAAAAATAATTTGCACATAGCCTATTATTACGTTACCGCCCTTTCACTCAACAGAATCTTTGGATTCTACTTTGCTCCCACAGTACATATCTCAAAGGAACACGAGTTTGATTCGGATTTCATGTACCCCAATATCGAAAGATTTAATGAATCGACGAACCGATACGCCGAAACATCCTCTGTGGGGCTTAAAAAACATGTCGTCCATCATTTCAGGTTTAAACTCGAAGGCAACGCGGAATCAATCGGTAACTTGTTTATCTATTGGTACGGGAAAGCAGAGAACGCTCGGGTCATCGACTTGTACTATTGGGAGTACAATCAGATGTCCATTCTCAGCGCATGGAAGAAAATAAATTCTACCGTTCTCACCGGTGATACGGTCCTCTTTTACAATCTCAGTGAAAGCCAACTAAAAAAGGCGATAACTACAAACAATTATATCGATATCAGTGTCGTCGCGTACGCGTCTACGACCCCATGTACGCTCTTTACAGACTTTGTGATGCTTCAGTCAAGGAAGCAAGAAGGCTATAAGACCGGATATGGGCTTGTTCAGACGAATGATACGATTCCTTTGACAGCAAATGGTTACTGGGATCTTCTCACATGGGATGACTCTGAGAGTGATGGAGCGACCGTAAAATACCAGATATTGTACAACAAAGGGGGTTATTACACCCCGGTGGAAAATTCCGTGTTAAATGGGAATGAACAAGGGTTTACCACACCCCCGGTCTCTCTTGCTTCGCTTGGAGACTCTTACAAAAACATCAAAATCCAGGCGAACCTTTCCACGACCAACCCGACGATCACCCCAAAAATCTTTCGTTGGACGGTGACCTGGCAGGCCGGGAATAAATGGCAGGATCATTTCAATTCCGATTACCGAATCGATGTAGAAAATAAGGTGAACGTGAACAATGGCACCGTCAATATCAGCCTGGTGAGTGGGGACTGGCCGATGTTTGGCCAAAACCCAAGCAACACCCGTGCATCATCAGGGAGCGCTGCAGTCACGAGAGATTTGTACTGGTGGAGTAACTATCATGAAATACGGAATCAAACCCCTCTCACGCTCGTGATCGATGGCGAGTCTCTCTACGTGGTCACGAAAAATAGAGATACAGGCAATGGGTCCTTGTATAAATATAACACGATTATTGTGAATAAAACCGGCAAACTATATACGGACATCCATCCAGGGAAACTGAAAGAATTTACCAATCTCACCTCCAAGGAAAAAGCCATTGTCGGCTCACCTGCGGTCTCCGACCAATATCTCATTGTTACGACCGGCGATATGCTTCGCCTAAATTACGTCTACGCCTTTAAGAAGGATGCCCCTTCATTAGGCCCGCTGTGGACTTTCGATTACAGCCCCTATGATCCCACCGAACCAAAGATCTGCTATTGGGGTTCCCCGACCGTTGCTGAAGGACTGGTATTTCTCACAACCTGGAGTGGAGACTCGTCGATATCAGGGTATCATATCAATAACATGATACTCGCTTTGGATCTTACCACCGGGCAAGAGAAATGGAATTTTACGTTTCCACCACCTTCGAAACCCCTTCGTTCATCCACCTGGAGTTTCTCCACCCCTGCGTACTCCGACGGGAAGGTCGTTGTTGGATGCATGAATGACCTCAGTGATAATCTGTTCGCATTCAACGCCAAAAACGGTAGCCTCCTCTGGAACACCACGGTTGGTGCGATAGGGAAAGCCGCACCGGTCATCTACAAAGATACCGTCTATGTCGTCAGTGAAAATAAAACACGTGAAGGTGCCTTCAAAAAAACCATGCTCACCGCGGTCAACCTCGACGATGGGGGGATCCGCTGGCAGGCCCCCTTAGGGCGAACGTTGTTCGCCGTGAGCCTTGATCTCACCTATTGTTTAGCCCAGACGACTCCTGCGATTGCCAATGACACCTTATACGTGACGTCCCCCGATGGCTATGTCACTGCGTTCGACCTGTCAAAAAATAATACCAAGCTTTGGGACAATAAGATCTATAATAAATCCGCCTCGAATCCGATTCTCACGTCATCTCCGGCATACGCAGGCGGTATTCTGTATGTCGGTACCCCCGATGGCGTGTTGTTTGCGTTAAATACGTCCAAGAACGGCAGCGTTCTCTGGAGTCGACCGACCTTCCCACAGGAGCAGAAGATCCCTGTGGTGACTGACCCGATTGTATCCAACGGCCTGGTCTTTTTTGCTGATGAGAACGGCCGCCTCTACGTCTGCGGCAAGTACGTGGAACCAAACAAGCAGGTGAACGGAAGCATCATCTCAGTCCCGATCCATCTCCCGAAGGGATTCTGGTGGAAGAAGTTTTATGCGTCCATGCAGACAAGTGCGAGTGCAAGCGTGAACTGGATCACGTTCAGCCTCCTTGATGCTGATAAAAACTTCATAAAAACCCTGACGAACCGAAGTGATCTCATCTCGCAGAATGAAACCCTGGGCAGAACCCTTCGGTTACGCGCTGATTTCTGGGCGATAAATAGTTCCTCGAACCCGAAGCTTTTCCTTTGGAACGTTACCTTTATCCCGGATTACACCCCGCCGTTCATCAACCGGAGTACGTTGACGCCAAATCCAAAAGGATGGCTTAATGTGGTCATCCCGCAGTTCACGGTCAACGTTAAAGATAACGACACAGGCCTTCTCGTGAGTTCAGCGCAGTACAGACTGGAATATGTCGCCCAAAACGTAACCTATCATGTTACCGCGCAAGCCTTATGTACTGGTTTTAATGGGACGACGCAGGTCCAGCAGATGACCGTGAATCTCTCACAATTGGAATTCTATCAGAATATCACCGCGTTGCGCTCGCTACAGCTCAATATCAGTGATTTGGCGGGAAATCTCGCCTCCGTACTTATTCACTTCCAACAGGATACCCAAAAACCCAGTTCTGTTATTAAAACCCAGTCAATGAGAACACGGTACAATGCGACCGCGCCTTTCATATGGATCAATGCCACAGCGTACGATAACGGAACCGATGCGAGCGGGGTTCGTGAAGTGGACCTTTACTACCGCTATTCCTCCACCGGCAACTTCTCAGGTGATTGGATCTATTTTACGAACTCAACAAGAAAGTCCCCAAGCTGGAAGTTTTCTTTCACCAACCCGAGTCAAGAAGGGGGATATTTTGAACTTGCCACCATCGCCATTGACAATGCAAGCAACGTGGAGGATTTCCCTGCGAAGGGGGATGTCTCCTTTTTATATGATTGGACGATTCCTGATCTTCCCAACATCTCAGGTGAGACCCTGTGGTTCAAGGAGCGACCGCTGCTCTCAGCGATGTTCACCGATGATTTTCAGTTAGACACCGTTCAGTACCGACCCAATTTTGATACCAATTGGACGACCATTGCGTCAAAGATCAATAAATCATCATACCATGCGACCTGGCAACTGAAAGAGGATTACTGGGATCAGATGAATGAAAGTGGAGTGTATTACCTGTATTTCAGGATCAATGATACACTCGGAAACACCCGGCTGGTGACCGAGAACAGCCAAGCGCTCATCATTCGGAAAGATGTCGAGAAACCCGTCGTTTCCATCGAGGTTCCAAGCGCGCAAAACCAATGGAGTACGACCGGTAATTTTACGATCTCGGCGTTTGCCAATGATTACAATGGGAGCGGGATTTCAGAAGTCGCGTTGTACTATCAGTATTCCAAGGATAATCGCAACTGGACGGGTTGGATTCATTATGACGATAATTTGACGACCGCCCCGTTTGAATGGATGTTCAACACACTTGAGGGGGACGGGTACTATAAGTTCCAGATCACCGCGGTCGATTTCGCGGGAAATGAAGCAACCTCCGAGGTGGTTTCCTCAGGAGTCGCCCGGTTACCGACCAATATAGTGGTCATCATGTATGCGCTGGTGTTCGTCCTGCTTCTTCTCAGCGGAGTTCTCTACCTGAAATGGAGAAAACGGAAATAATCGAGGCCATGGTGAAAATAGTCACCTCGTTTTTTCTTTCAATTTTTTTAGACCCTCTTCTGAATATTCCGGGAAAAACAGTCCAGTGTTCCCACAGTTGTTACATTTCCATTGATTCAGTAACCCTTTTGCGTATGACTCTGCAGACAAGTCCGGAATCACGTTAGTGCTCATGCATGCTGGGCAAAACCGGATTAATTTTTTCTTCATAGGGAGTTATTCGATATAGATCGCGGGGCGTAAAGGCATCGCAAACTTGATCTTATGTGCTGGGTCATGGACGCGCGGATCATCAGCGCTGTAGATGTCAACATCGCAGGAAAACACCTCTTTGAGGTATTCTCTCGCGCTGAGTAAATGCTCTGTTTCGTCAAGAGAAATACGAAAACGCTGTTGATCGGTGTCGCTCAGCATTTTGATATCACCGGCGAGTTTTCCGATGAATTGAGCGATCTGCTGGCCCAATGGTTTCATCGCAGGATCAGCCATAGCCTCTTTCATCATTTGTCCAACGTTCAATTTGTTTTGCGAAGAGAGCTCTAATGCCTTTCTGAAAAGTCGTTGTTTCCAGGAGGGTGAGGTGTAGATATAGATTTTTTTCGGTGTCATTTTCGTGACTTTGAGGATCTCAGAGGTATCCTCGATGATGCGTTGGAGGAGGTATTCACCGACTTCATCTTTCTCGGAGATTTCCTGCGGGTTATACGAGGGATATGGTTGGTTGGATGCGAACTTTTTATATCCATGGTGTTCCCAGAGTTCCTCGGCGATATGTGGGGTGATGGGCGTCATGAGTAATATCCAGGTGCGAATAGTCTGCTCGAGCAGTGTTTTGTTGGCGCCGCCTCGTCTGAGATACCATTGCAGATCCTTTTGACATTCGAAGAAGATCTCATTCGCGGCAACGCGCAGGTCATAGGTTTCAAACGCCTGGGTGATTTTTTGTATCCACCGCTGGAACGTGCTCTTCAGCCAGTTGTCGAGGTTCTCTTGTTGTTTCTCTTTCGATATCGATATCTGTTCGAGAAGCTTCCAGATACTGAGTACCCGGTTTTTGTATTTCGACACAATCTCTGGATCCCATTCGATGTCGACGAACGCTGACCCGATGTGAACGTAATACAGGCGCATTGCGTCGACACCATGGGTTGTTGCTGCTTCGACAATTGGCTCGGCGCCACCCTTGGATTTGCTGATTTTTTCTTTTCCTTTCTGCGTCACCCACCAATGAACGAAAACCCCTTGCGGTCGCTTCTGCTCCGGCATGATCGCGACATGGTTCATGATGTACACGGGGAAATGAACGGTTTTATGCTCTTTTCCCCCCAGATTGATATCTACGGGGTACCAGTAATCAAAATCGGATTTTATCGTCTCCCAGATCGTGTGTTGTGGTTTTCCGATGCCAAGGAACACGTAGTTGAAGAATGCGTCGGTCATGTCTTTTACAGGGAGTTTCTTTTGGTTCACATACTTCGAGAGGAGATAGTACATCGGGTAGAGCGTTGAATCGGAGATTGGTTCGATGGTCCATCCGGGTTTGTAGGGGAATTCGGTGCCAAGCCAGGAGCCTCGTCTGATTGCTGCTCGGTCGCCGAACCAGTCAAGGATCTTCGGGAGTTCATCTTTGTATTCCTGTGGGTAGATATTCATTGTTGCTGCGTATTCTTTTGACTCGCGGGTCAAGTCGGCATCACTGTATTTGATGAACCATTGGTCAGGGATCTGGGTGATCATCACCTTTTCTTTGCATCTGCAGATGACCTCTTCTGAGAATTCCCTGAGAATGGTCGCAAGATTTTTTGTGATGAGATCGTTTTTCACGGCATCTTTGATGTCCGCGATTTTCATGCCTGCGTACGGGCCGCATTGTTCATTGAGGACCCCGGTGTGGAACTCTTTTTTGTAAACAAGCTCGGTCGCGTCATCAAGTTTCCCGGTTTCCAGCTGACTCTTGATATGTAACTGCTCGCATGCTTCTTTTGCGGGGTTCTCCCCAAATCCTTTCACGTCAATGATTTTAATCGCCTTGATGGGTGCTTTCGATTCAACCAAAGCGATCCAATCGTACGGCGCGTGTGCTGGGACCGACATGACGATGCCGGTCGCAACATCCGGGTCCGCAAATGTACCTGAAAGGATCGGGACCTCCCGGTGTATCATCGGAACGATGCAGGTTTTTCCTATGAGGTCGGTTCCTTTTACTATCTGAAAGAGCGGTTCTACATTGTTATATTGATAGGCGAGTTTCTCGAGGCACTCTTTGGAGCAGAGCCAGGTTTGCCCGTTGATTTTCGCTTTTTGGTAATTCACATTGGGATTTGCCCACATGTTTGTGACACCGAAGATTGTTTCAGGTCTGAGGGTTGCTGCAGGAAGAATCGTACCGTCTTTCAACTGGAATTTAATGACCGTGTATTCTAATATCTCCGCTGAACCTCCCTGTGAGACATCGGTCTCTGATTTATCAACCGCGACAGGCCCGCAGTTCGGGCAATACGGAGCAAAGTGTGGTTTTTGGATGAGAAGATTTTTATCATGTAGTTGGTGGAACTGCCATTGAATGAATTTTCTGTACCCGTCGGAAATCGTGTTCATGATCCGGGTGTAATCTATGAGAAACCCGAACCGTTTCCAATAATCATCCACATAGACCTTGCTGAAATAGTTGACAACCTCGACCGGGTCAGAAAGTTTTTCTATGCACGCGTCTGTGCATCCGTTTTGTTTCAGAAGTTTTATCGTCTCTTCATCGTGTCGCTCTATTTTCTTTGCAAATCCTACCGAGGGTATTCCAGAAGCGTGGAATCCAGCGGGGAACAAGACATCGTACCCGGTCATCCGTTTGTAACGAGCGATGACATCGCAGTAAGTGAACCCGCGCATGTGCCCTACATGGAGGTACCCGGAGACCCCGGGGTACGCAAAATGAATGAAGAATTTCTTCTGTTTTTCTCTCTGTGCGACATAAAGGTTCGCATCGAACCATTTTTTCTGCCATTTCTGCTCAATGGAGACATAGTCGTACGTGTGTTCATCCATAGGTTTGGTCCGTTCGGAAATGAAGATTGTTTTATATAATCATTCCGTTAGAAGGGATTATCAATCGAAGGCAGGTAGAAAATACAAAAATCATTTTACTGAGAAACCTATTGAAACATGTGGGGTGTTGAGCTGAAACCTCGCAACAAAGTAAATTTCTGAATGGTAGTTTGTGTGTGCGGGCAATGATTACATGGTTTAACTCATGTTTTTGTGCGAATCAATGACAACCTGACTTCCGCAGGTGATCGTTCTTTTCTTGATTAGAACACATTTCGCACTTCACATAATTTTCCAGTTTTCAGCCAAGCAAAAACGGCTGAAAACCTATGATCCCAGTGTTTTTCCACAAAAAATAAGGGTATTGATCCAA
>Ga0315282_10002009_pt1 | contig 38021 bp, 34 predicted proteins | sample YL17G07_20_MG_FD_203693 | JGI IMG/M metagenome (GOLD analysis project Ga0315282, IMG submission 203693) | Sediment microbial communities from Yellowstone Lake, YNP, Wyoming, USA - YL17G07_20 | ecosystem: Environmental > Aquatic > Freshwater > Lake > Sediment | place: USA: Wyoming | collected... | reverse complement strand
CAGCGCGCTTCTGGAAGGCGAGGGGGGCCTGGTTCTGGCGGATTTGTATTATCCGGGCTGGAGAGCTTGGGTTGACGGGAAGGAGTCTCGGATTGAGGAAGTTTACGGCGGGTTCCGGGGAGTGGCTCTCGGGCCGGGCAAGCACAGGATTGAATTTGGTTTTGCGCCATCGGATTTTCGGCTGGGATTTTTGGCAAGCCTGTCTGGACTTATAATAATTCTATCCGTGAGCATTTTGAGGATGGGTGATGTCAAGAAGGGCTGAACATTTTCTCGCCGGGCTTCTGCTTTGCCTGGCGCTTTTGGGCGTTTATGCGGACAAGGTTTTTTCCGGCCAATATATTTTCACCGAGGTGATTCAGGACATCACCAATATTTACGGTTTTTTCGAGTGGGACCATTTTTCCGCGGCCGAGCTTGGGGACGGCTATTTCCCGCTCTGGAATTCGCACAACGGCCTGGGGGTTCCGCACCTGGGCAACATGCAGTCCGCGATTTTCTATCCGCTGAACTGGCTGAAATATATTTTCGGGTTCTGGAATGTGGTTGACTGGGTCCTGCTTTTGCGGCTCTGGCTCGCGGGATTTTTTCTCTGCCTCTTCTGCCGGAGCGCGCTCAAGCTCAAGCCGTTAGCGGCTTTTTTCTCCGGCTTGAGCTTTGCGCTGTGCGGATATTTTCTGCGCCATGTTTATATGTCGCATCTCAACATCGAGTGTCTGGTTCCTCTGGAGCTCTGGTTGTTTTATGAGCTGGGCCGGAGCCGGAAAATTTTGTTCTGGGTCTTGAGCGGTCTTGGCATTTACTTATTGCTCACGGGCGGCTTTCCGGAGGCGAGCCTTTACGCAATCGGTTTTTCGACCGCGTATTTTTTTTTCGGGGCTGAATCCTCGGCCGGGTTGCGGGCAAAAGCGGCGCTGCTTTTTTCAGTCCTGGCATTCGGGGCTTTGCTGGCCGCGGGCCAGGGGCTTGGTTTTTATGAATACCTGGGCCAGGCCTGGACTTATCACCAGGCTGGCTCCGGGAACCGGCACCTGGACATAGCCTATTCGGTTTCGCTGCTGCTGCCTTGGTTTTTCGGGAAAAACCTGGAGAGCACGCTGGCTCCTTTTCTGGCGCCCGGAGTGGGAACCGTTGCGGCGATTTTTTGCCTGCGCGCCGGTCTTGAGCCTCGCGCAAGCTCCCGGCCGGTGATTTTTTTGCTCGTCTCCATCCCGGTCCTGGCGGGATTGATTTACGGAGTTCCGCCTTTCAGCTGGCTGGCGCAGATTTTTCCCTTCAGCCGGACCTACAACTACAAGTATGCGGCGCCGGTTCTCGCCCTCTGCGTCTGCGCGCTCTCCGGGGCAGGTCTGGAGAGGTTTTCGCGGGGGGAACGGAGAGGCCTTGACCTGACAGCGCTCGGCCTGGTCTGGCTCTGGTCTTCGCTAAATTTGATTATCGCTTTGCGCAACGGTTTTGCGCCCTTTTACGGATTCGGCATCAAGCTGGAGACGGCGCGGCTTCTGGCCGTGAGCGCGGCGCTGCTTCTGGCCATGAGCTTATGGGGGCGAAAGATTTCAAGAGGTCTGGCCTGGGCATTGATTTTCGCGGCAGCGCTCGGGTCCATCGATTTTGATTATGTCTGCAACCGGGGCACGGACCAGGGGGCATATTTGTTCGAGCAGGGCAAGGAGGCGGCACCGCTCAAGGGCATGATGAATTCCCCGTTTCGCTATTCAGCGGAGGGGGATATTCTTTTCCCGAATCTGCTTTTGGCGCTCGGGGTTGACGAGCTCCGCAGCTATGACCCGCTCTATCCCCGGAGCTATGTCTACCTGATGGCGACGATCAACGGTCTTGCCAATGAGCAGGAGATCAGCCGGCATTATTACGCGAACAAGATTTTCCAGGTTGACCGGCTGCATTTGAATTCGCCGCTCCTGCCGCTGACCAACCTGGTGGTTTATTCCGCGGACTACGAGCTGAATTCGCTGCCGGTCGCGGACCGGATTTTGAAACAGGGAAAAGAGACCGGGGAGTTTGCGGGCTGGGCGCGGCACGAGCCGGTGGAGATTTCCGGCGCGCTCAAGAAGTCGCTGCTTATGCACTCGGGTGGCCGGCTGGATGCTGAACTTCTGCTCGAGCAGGCCGCGGCGGAGATAAAGTTTGACGCCGGGATTGCGCCTGTTCGCGGGGCCTTTGCGGGGGACGGCGGGGAGTTCCAGTTTTGGCTGTGGGAAGAGGGGCGGCCGCGGCTGGGGTATGCGCGGTATCTGAATCCGGCGGGCCGGGAGGATGACCGGTTGTGGAAAGGTGTTTCGGTCGATCTGGGCAATTTTGAGAAGCGGGTCAAGCTTGGCCTGATTGGTCTTCCGGGTCCGGAGCAGGATGCGAAGGGAGATTACCTGGCTTGGGCCGGCCTGCGTTTCATGCTTTCGGATTATGCGATTCCGGGCTCGGAGAACTTGACGGAGAGCGGGGAGATAAGTTTCAACCGTTTGCACAAAAGTTATCCGAGATATTTTTTGGTTAAGGGAGTGGGGGTGATTCCCGCGCACGGTCTTGCGGATGAGTTCCAAAATTTTCAGAAGTTGAGTTCGGCTCCGGCGGGATATTTCCGGAGCCAGGCGGTGGTTGCCGGCCCGGTCCAGTTTGAAAAAAGCGGACGACAGATTAGCGGAGAGAGCTGGGTCAAGCCGGTCAGCATGAAGCCCGAGGAGGTGAAGCTTGAGCTGCGGACTGCCGCGGATTGCTTCCTCCTGGGCTCGGACCAGTATTTCCCGGGTTGGCGCGCGGAGCTGGATGGGAAGGAGGTGAGGATTTATCGGGCGGACCTGGCCTTGCGGACGGTTTTCATACCTGCGGGCGCGCATTCGGTTCGCTTCTGGTATCAGCCGTGGTCATTTGCCATTGGGCTCTGGGCAACGCTTTCCGGCTTGGTTTGCGCGGCTGCGCTTTGGGGGCTGGTTTTGGCAAGAAAGCCGGGGCGGACCGCAAAATGAAGGTCAAGGATGCGAGATTTGTGAAGAGCGCGTCGCGGCTGTCGCAGTATCCGGTCGGAGCATTTCCGGAGGCGGCGTTTTGCGGGAGGAGCAATGTGGGCAAGAGTTCGGTGATCAATTGTCTTTTGCAGCGGCGCAACCTGGCGCGCACCAGCTCCACTCCGGGCCGCACGCGGCTGCTCAATTTTTATCTGGTCAACCACCAGTTGTATTTTGCGGACCTGCCGGGGTTCGGGTATGCGCGCGTTTCCGGGGAGATGCGCCAGGACTGGAAGCGCATGGTTGAGGAGTATCTTGAAAAGCGGGCGCAGCTTAAAGCGGTTGTGCTGATTGTTGACCTTCGCCGGGGCCTTATGAGCGGGGAGCTGGAATTTCTGGCCTGGCTCAAGGCTCGGGAGATAAAGGTTTTGCTGGTTGCGACCAAGTCGGACAAGCTTAAGCGGAGCGAGCGGTTGAAGTCCGGTCAAGCCCTGGAGGCTCAAATAGAGGAGGGCGCTCTCGAGGTGATAGAATTTTCCAGCGTAAGTTGCGAGGGCCGGGACAAGCTGTGGGAAGAACTGGAAAAGGTCCTGGGTGTGGGAATTTCCGTCTAAATTTAACCCTGGTCAAGTTTTCGGCAATGGGAACTTAATAACAGAGCGAGCCGGTGACCCGGCAAGGCACTGGGGCGAGCCGGGTGGCGGTTCCGGAGGCCATGTCCAGCTTGATTCCTCCCTGGTAGCTGATGTTTTTGGCAATGTCATAAAGGACGGAGCTCTGGAGAAGTATGGTATTAGCCGCGAAGGTTCCGATTTGCGCGATAGTTCCGAGGTTGGTGAAGGTTATGACCACCATTTTAGTAGCGCCACCGGTCATATCATTTCCCAGAACTGACCGGAAGTAGATGCTGGAAGAGAGCGGGGTAATATCGCCATAGATGGGGTCTTCCAGGCAGCCGGTCACATATGCCGGGTTGCACTGGACCAAAGGACCGTTGGTGGTGTCATCATAGACCTGGTCGGTGTTCAAATCGCGGAAGACGAAAAATACATCCTGGGGGCTGGCGCCGGGCTGATGGAGGAACACGATACCGTAGGGCCGGTTCTCGTTGATGGAAAGGAACTTGGCCTTGGTCAGGGCCTGGTAAATGGCCCAGCTGTCTCCGCGGACGCGTATGCGGGGCTGGGAGCGGAGCAGGGTGCTTCCGGCAAGGGCGGCCATAATGGCTATGATGGCCATGACCACGGACAGCTCGATGAGCGAGAAAGCTTTCAGGTGTTTATGGTTTTTCATTTTGGGTCTCCTGGGTTAGGGGTTGGCTCATGTTCCGACTCGGAATTTCCCTGGCTATTTTGCGCGGTTAATTCCAATTTGTTCTCCTGATATGATTTTAACCGGCCGGGCAGGCTTTTGTCCAGTTCATACTCTTTAATTTTATAGATGAGTGCCCGGTGGCTTATTTCCAGGAGCCTGGCCGCCCGGGTGCGGTTGCCGTTGGTTTTTTCCAACGCCCTCTTGATGAGCTGTTTTTCCATTTGCTGGCTGATTTTTTTGATGCTCAACTCTTCCTGGGGAATGAAGATACCGGGGGATGAGGTTCCGTATTTTTCGCGGAGATAAGGCGGCAGGTCAGTTAGCTGGATGACCTCTCCTTGAGCCAGGGCAATGGCCCGCTCCATGGCGTTTTCCAGCTCGCGGACATTGCCGCCCCAATCATTATCGAGAATCATCTCCGCGGCTTCCTTGGACAGCCCCTTGATCTGCTTGTTGAACCGGGAAGCGAATTTTTCGATGAAATGATTAACCAGGATAGGGATGTCTTCCTTGCGCTCGCGCAGCGGCGGCAGGGCTATGCTCAAGACATTGATGCGGTAGAAGAGGTCGGCGCGGAAGCGGTTGTTCTTGACCTCCTCGGTCAGGTCGTGCACGGTTGCGGCAATGACCCGGACATTGATGGGCACCAGCTTGGTGTCCCCCACCCTGCGCACCTCTTCCTCCTGGAGCACGCGCAGGAGCTTGACCTGGAGCAGGGAAGGCAGCTCCCCGATTTCATCCAGCAGGATGGTTCCCTCATCCGCCTCCTCAAACAGCCCCTTCTTGGTGTAGCTCGCGTCGGTAAATGCGCCCTTGACATGGCCGAACAGCTCGCTCTCCAGCAGGTTTTCCGGGATGGCGCCGCAGTTGACCGCGACAAACGGGCCGTCCTTCCGCGAACTCGAATAATGGATGGCGCGCGCGATCAGTTCCTTGCCCGTGCCGCTCTCGCCGGAGATCAGCACCGTGGTTTTGTAGTCCGCAATTTTGAGCACGGTCTGGAGTATTTCCTGCAGCCGCGGGTTGCGGGTGACGATGTTCTGGAACCCGTAGTCGTTGACCACCTGCCGGCGCAGGATGCGGTTTTCCCGCACCAGCCGCTCGCGCTCCTCGGCCTTGCGCAGGACTATCAGAATCTCGTCCTGGCGGAAGGGCTTGGAGATGTAGTCATAGGCGCCGAGCTTCATGGCCTCCACTGCGGTTTCCTCGGTGCCGTAAGCGCTCATCATAATCACCGTGGCTGGAATCTGCCTCCGGCGCATTTCGTGGAGCAGGGACGGGCCGTCCATCCTGGGCATACGGATGTCGCAAAGCACGAAGTCGTAGATATTGTTTTCGAATTTTTTAAGCGCGTCTTCCCCGCTTTGGGCCTCGTCGGTCTCGTAGTTGGCATCGATCAGGACCATCTTCAGCCAGTGGCGAAGATTTTCCTCGTCGTCCACAATCAGCACTTTCAGTTTATTGGCCACTTGGTCCTCCTCTGGCTTGGAATCTTAATCTGAAGGTGGAGCCTTTGCCCGGCTCGCTGTCCACCTCGATTTTGCCGTTCATGGCATCCATCAGTTTGAGTGAGATGCTCAAGCCGAGTCCGACTCCTTTTCCCGGCTCCTTGGTGGTGAAGAAGGGGTCAAAGATTTTGCGCAAATTTTCCGGGGGAATCCCGGTTCCGGTGTCCGAGACCTCGGCCACGACTTCGCGCGAGCCGCTGTCCTGCTCATAGGTTTTGAGCTTGAGGGTTCCGCCTTCCTCCATGGCGTCGAGGGCATTGAGGAAGATGTTGACCAGGACCTGCTTGAGTTGGTTCCTGCTGGCCTGGATGGCCGGGAGGTTTTGGGCAAGCTCCAGTTCGGGTGTGATTTTGTTGAACCCCTTCTGCATTTTGATGAGCTTGAGGGTTTCGGCCATCACGGCGTTGAGGTCCACGGTTTCAATCTGGTTCGAGGGCGGCCGGGAGTAGTCGAGCAGTTCGCGGATGATCTGGTTGATGCGCTGGAGCTCGCTCTCCACCCGGCCGGCCAGGTCCTTCTGCCGCTCGTCCAGGTTTGGGGATTTGGCCAGAATTTCGAGGCAGCCGTTGATGATGCTAAGGGGGTTTCCGATTTCATGCGCCACGCCGGCGGCGAGCCTGCCGACCGAGGCGAGCTTTTCCGAGATGATGAGCTGGTCCTGGGTCTTGCGCAGTTCGCGGTTGGACTTTGCCAGCTCCGCGAGCTGGTATTCGAGGTTTTGCTGGCGCTGGGCCAGCTCCGCGGTCATGCGGTTAAAGGCGGAAGCGAGCATGCCCAGCTCGTTTTCGGTCTCGGCCTGGACTTTGACCTCGAAATTTCCGGCGCTGATTTTTTCCGTGGCGTCCACCAACCTGCGCAAGGGCCGGATCAGGTTTTTGGAAAGGTAGAGGGTTCCGAAAACCGCAATCACCGCGGCGAACAGAACGATGTAAAGAACCAGAATCAGGGGGGTAAAGCTTTCCCTTATGCTCTGCAGCCGGAAGGTCCAGAGCACGGTGATGGAGATGAGGGAGGTGGCCGCGACCATCAGCACCACCAGGTTGATGACCACCTCGTTGATTATGCTGCTTTTCCGTTTCATTTTCAGATCCCCAAGAACCTGGCAAAGGGTCCAAGATTTAGATGATAGCTTTTGGCCCAAAGCAAAAGCCAGAGGAGGGCGCCGAGGGACAGGAAGGGTCCGAAGGGGATTTTATAAAACCTGTCCCGGCTGACCAGGATCAGGAGCAGGCCGATGATGGAGCCGAGGATAGAGCCGGCAAAGATGGCAAACGGCAGGGAGCGCCAGCCGAGGAAAGCGCCGGTCATGGCGAGGAGTTTGGCGTCTCCGAGTCCCATTCCTTCTCGCCGGGTGAGCAAGTAATAGGCCTGGCCCACGATGAAGAGAATCAGGAATCCTGCGGCTGCTCCGATGAGTGCGGCAAAGGGCTGAACCCTGGCGCCGGGAAGAAAGGCCAGGCCCAGGCCGACGACCGCGCCTCCAATGCTTATCTCATCCGGGATGAGCCGGTGCTCAAGGTCGATGACCGAAGCCGCGAGCAGGCTGGCGGCAAAGGCGAAGTAGATAAAATACGCGCTGCTGAATCCGAAGCACCAGAAGCAGAGGACGCTGATTATGCCGGAGGCAAGCTCAATCAGGGGATAGCGGATAGAAATTTTTTCCCGGCAATTCCGGCACCTGGCTTGGAGCAGGAGCCAGCTGAAAACCGGGATGTTGTCATACCAGGCAATGGGCTTGCCGCACTTGGGGCAATGCGAGCCGGGATAGATTATGGATTCCTCCCGCGGCCATCTCCAGGCCACGACATTGAGGAAGCTTCCGACCACCAAGCCGAAAAGCAGGGCGGCCAGGTAAAAGGTGAATTTGATTTGGGGCATCAGTTCCATAATCCCTTTTCCTTCAAAAGCCTCTGGTAAAGCTGTTCCTGGTCGCGGACCATTTTATATATGTCCCATTCAGGCACCAGCTCCGCGGCCCGCCCGGCCATTTGAGCGCGCTTGGCGTCGTCCTTCAGGAGTTCGACCACGCGCCGGGCAATTCCCTGGAAGTCGCGGGGAGGGACGAGGTATCCGTTCTCGCCTTGAATCACGGCCTCGGGTGCTCCGTCCACGCTGGTGGCGACAATGGGCAGTCCTGCGGCCATGGCTTGGGGGAAGACCCTGGGCAGACCTTCCCAGAGCGAGGTCAGGACCATGAGGTCGCAGGCCCACAATATTTCCGGGATGTCCGTCCTCCAGCCCAGGAGTTTGACGCGGTCCTTGACCCCGGTTTCTGAAATCGCCTGCTCCATTTTCGGCCGGAGCTCGCCGTCTCCGGCGACCACGAACCAGGCATCCGGAATTTCCTTCAAAACCAGGCTCGCGGCGCGCACAAAATCCGCGGGATTTTTTTGCGGCTTGAGGCACGCGACCATAACCACCACCTTGCCGTCCTCGGCCACGCCCATCTCCCGGCGCTTGGCCCTGCGGTCAATGGGCTTGGGCTGGAACTCGGCGAGTTCAATTCCGCTTCGGACCAAATTGTATTGTTCCGGCCGGCCGAGGCGCAGATTTGCGGCCTTTGTTTGGTTGGCGCGGCTCACGAAGATGAAGCGGTCGGTTATCCAGCCGGTGATTTTTTCCGCGAGAACATAGGCCTCTCGCACGGGCCAGGGCTGGAAGTCGTTGAAGCCGAAGCCGTGATAGCTGTGGATGATTACGGGAATGCCCGCGCAAAAGGCCGCGGTCCTTCCGAGGATGCCGGCCTTGGAGCTGTGCGTGTGCACGATGATTGGGCCGTTAGTTTTAGCCTGTTCTTTCTTCAGCATCCTTCGCAGTTCCCAAAGGGCGAGCCAGTCATTTTTCGGATTGACCCCCCGGAACAAGTGAGGAACCACCTGGAAATCGTCCTTGAAAAGCTTGGCCGCGTCTTCGGTCAGGATTCCGCCCGGACCGGACCAGAGCATGGGAGAGAAAAACTCGCGGTCAAGGTTGGCCACCGTGAACATGGTGTTTTGCTGCGCGCCTCCCAGTTCCAACTTGGTTATCATGTGAATTACCCGGACATTCATTGGGCCACTTTTTCCGCGATTTTTTTTCCCTGCCTCACGGCATCCTCGATGGACGAATATTCCCAGCTTCCGTATCTGCCGATGGAGTAAATCCGGTTTTTTTGCAGGAACCTGGAGATTAGGGGCAGAGCTTTTTTCCGGTGCGCGTCATAGAGCACATAGGCACAGGGAATTTTCATGGTGCCGATGTATTCGATGGTATGGTCCGAGGTGAGAATGCCGATGCGCTTGAACTGGTCAATGGCCTTTTCCGCCAGGGCCTCAAGTTCCGAAGCAGCCCGGCCAGGAAGGTGGCTAATCTCCAGAACCACTGACTGGTATTCCGAGGATTCCTCAACGAAATTTGAGTAAAATCCCACCCGGTAAAATAGATAGGCGTCTTCCGGGTAGTAAATCCAATCAGCCAGGGCCCTTTTATCCCCAGATTAACGCAAAGCACAGAGACATAACTCAACCCTTGCCCTGCCTTTTCAATCAGTTCTGGAGCGTTTTTAAGCCGTTTAACCAGCTCTTTTAAGGGCATGGTGCTCACCAAGCTATCATAGCCCATTTCCTGGCCATTGGCTAGTAAAATCTTCATATCTTTAGGATGCACTGAAATAATTTCACGATTCAAGGAAATATTTGCAATTTTTTGGGACATGGCCCTTGCAATTTTTTCAATGCCGCCTTGTTTGGGGTAATAAAACCAAGCGTTATAGCCAAAATCCGACCGGTTGATGCCTAATGCGCCCTCAATGACATCCTTAATTGCGGGTTTGGGTATGGCCCATTCAGCCCATTGGGAGTCAAGTTGTTCCAGGGGAATCTTCCAGAATTTCTGGTTGAAGGGGAAGAGGAAATGCTCTGCGAACCCGGCTCCGAGGTTTTGGATAATCCATTGCTTGAAATTGGCCGGCCTGGTTTTCGCCGGGTTCAATTTAGCCTGGATGAATCCGAGGATGCAGTCCCGTATCACCTCGGCTGGCAGACCGTAAGTGTGCACCTGGAAGGGGTAGGGCGTGAGCACTTTTTTGGAAAAGATGAAGGACCGGCGCTTGAGCCTGCCCAGATTTTTTTCGCCGATGATGGTCTTAAGGTATTTTTCCATTTCGCGGTCGCGGAAATGGAGGAGGTGCCCGGCATAGTCAAACTGGAAATGGCCGACCTGTTCGGTCCGGACCAGTCCTCCGGGACGCGACTCTTTTTCCAGGACCTGCGCCTTTACTCCGCGTTCCTGCAGATGAAGGGCCGCGCTCATTCCCGCGGGTCCTGCTCCAATTATGACTGTCATCTTCCCGCTCCGCTTGTCCGGCAAACTATCCAGTCTGCCCCCAAAATTATTTTGTATATCCCAGAGCCTTCAGCCGTTCCCGCTCTTCCGCGCTCATCGCCTTCGGCTTATACCTCACCGGGATTTGGACTTTGCCCGTCCAGCTGTCAATATATCTTACCGGCTTGTCCCGGTAATTGAAATCGGCTTTGAGCGCGCGGCCGGGCATATCGCGCCCGACCGGGGCGTCAAACAGCCAGAGAACCGTCGGAGCCACATCGTAAATGGCCGCGCTGATTCTGGTCTTGTGCACGGCGTGTTCGCCCGAGATGAGAATCATTCCCTCCGGTATATGGTCCCCGCTGACATCGCTGTAGGACCAGATGAGGTTGCCGATGAAAATTTTTTCCCGGTCTTTTTTGTTTCTTTGCAGATACCGGTCAGCGAGCACGAGCGGATTGAACTCCACGATGATGTCCGGCGGGTCAACCGGCCCGGAAACCACCGGATTTTTTTTCCCCGGATTCGCCAGCACGCGCTTGAACAGCTTTTCTCCGCTCTCGCCCCGGACCGCGCGCAAAGCCTTGACCGCTTTTCCTCGGAACCGGTCGTAATCCTGGAATTCAACCGTGCCCTCCGGGTCGCGGCCTTTCAGGTTTATGTAAATGCCGCGCTGGGCTTTGTGGAAATCGTCAAGGTTGAAGAGCGAAGTTTTCGACCAGTCAATTTGACCGGCATCATCGCTCCTGAATTCCAGGTATCCCAGCTCGAAAAGCAGTTTGTTGAGCTCAAGAAAAATGTTTTTCGGCGGATAGGTCGCGGCCTGGCCGTGGTCCGAAAAAATCATAAGCTGGTATCCGGGACTTTGCGCCACCAGCCGGCCCAAAAGCTCGTCCGTGAACATATAATATTTTTCAATGATGTCTCCGAAGCGCTCCTGGTCCTGGGGCGAGACCTCAAAATTGTAATCCGGGCCGGAGGGGAACGCATATTTCCAGAACAGGTGCGAGACCATGTCGATGTTTCGAAGATATACCAGCATCAGGTCCGGCTTTTCCTGGTCCAAAATCGCCAGAGCCGCGCCGGCCACAAAGCGGTCCTCGTCATAAGCCTTGGGCATGAGCTTGTGGTTCCAGCGGCTGAAATTCTGCTCCAGCCATTCCGCGCGAACCATTGGCAGGTCCTTGAGCTTCACCGACCACTCCGCAGGATAGACATAGTCCGGCCCGAGATTCTTAGGGCTTGCCCCGTCCGCGATGAATACCCCGTTAACCGGCTCGGCCGGAGAGGCCGCGTTCCAGTTGACCACCGCGACCTTCTTGCCGTAATGGCCGAGTATCTCCCAGAGCGCGGCCGCGCCGCGAATCCGGCTGTCCATCGGCTCAAGCTCGCAGCTTCCCGCAGGCTTGAAACTGAAGTTGTCAATGCCATGGACCCTCCGCGAGACCCCGGTGGCAAAAGTCGTCCAGAGCGCAGGCGAGATCATGGGTATCTCCGAATGCATGATTCCGCCGGCGCCGCTTTGCATCAGCTTCTGCAAGTTCGGCAGCTCGCCCCTGGCCGCGAGCTGGTCAATAATTTTCCAGGTTGCGCCGTCAAGGCCGATCACGAGCAGCCGGGTCTGATTATTAGCTATGGCTTGTACAATTTGCGGATCGCCGATGCTCTTGGCTTTTATTCTGCAGGCCGCTCTGGCGAGGAGCCATGCGCCGACAAGCGCCGCGAAGAGCAGAATAAGAATGAGCAGCCGGTATTTTCGCAGCGAGCCGGGCGCGTTCATTTTTGGCCCACATTCACCCGGAGCAGGACCAGCGCGAAGACGAGCAGGGCGGAAAAGGACGCGATGATTATGAGCAGCGCGGCCCTGAAATCGGCGAGCATGACCAGAAGACCCGCTGCCGCGAGAAGCGCGGTGATGAGCCAGCTCAATATCACGGTCGCTCGCAGGCCCAGCCCCATTTTTTGCAGCCGCTTGGCGATGTGGTCGGGGGAGCCTTGCATGATGGGCTTGCCTTGAATCAGGCGCGCGAAGCTGGTGAAGGAAATTTCCATCAAGGGCAGGCCGAGAATGAGGATGGGCGCGAACAGGCCGAGGTTGGTCCGGTCCGTGTAGCTCCCGACCATGGCCAAAGCCCCGAGCATCAGTCCGAGAAAAAGACTGCCGGCGTCCCCCAAATATATTTTCGCGGGAGCAAAATTGTAGACCAGAAATCCAGCGCTTCCCGCAAGCATCGCGGCCATGAGCGTGGCAATCATTGCATTATGATTGATGACCGCAACCGCGAACAGACCAAGCCCGGAAATGAGAGCCACACCCCCGGCCAGCCCGTCTTCGATATCGAGGAAATTGAATGCGTTCATCATAGTCATAAGCCAGAACACGGTGAGGAGCCAGGTGAGGAAAGGGAATGCGGGCCAAGGCTCGGCGTCAAGGATGAACTGGATTTGAAAATGGATGCCGCTTTTAATTAGCGCGATGATGGCCACGAGCTGGCCGAAAAGTTTCATCCCTGGGGTCATCACTCCGAAATCATCAATCAGTCCCACGAGCAGGATGATGGTTCCGCCCAGCAAAAGACCCAGAACCTGGCTTTCAAATCCAAAGCCGAAAACCAGCGCAAGCAGAAAAGCCAGGTAGACCGCCAGCCCGCCCATGTAAGCCACCGGCTCCTTGTGCCTGCGCAGCTTCCCGTCCGGCCTGGCCACCAGGCCGAAGCGGCGCGCAGCCTCGGCCAAAAGCGGTGTGAGATAAAGCGAGAGCGCAAGTCCCAGGATGAAAATCAAAAACAGGCGGAGCATTTCAGCCTTCATTTGACCCAGTCCTTGATTCTAGCCGCCCATAATTGCAAAAGCAAAATGCTGAAAAGCTGCAAACTTAAATCCTCGCGGCCGGAAAAATGAGACTCCAGGATTTGCGCCACAGCCCTCGGCTCAAATATTCCCGCGGCAGAAAGTTCCCCAGCCGAAAGATGACCGCGCAGCAGGTCCTGCAACTCCGACCTGAACCATTTGCCGAGCGGAAGCGTGAACCCGGCTTTTTTCCGGGCGATGATAGTTTCCGGGATGAGGCCCCGGACCGCTTCTTTGAAAATTTTCTTGCCTGACAAAAATCCGAACTTCCAGGCCGCGGGAAGCGCGAAAACTTTTTCTACCAGCCGGTGGTCAAGATACGGCACTCTCGCTTCCAGGCTAACGGCCATGCTCATGCGGTCAACCTTGACCAGGAGCTCGTCCGCGAGCCAGGTGCCGAAGTCAGCCCAAAGCACATTGTTGAAATGGTCCGGCTGCCCTGCAAAAAAGCCGCTGAATTTAAGAGCCAGGCTTTCCAGAAACCGGCCATCATCCACCAGCAGCTCTTCCAGCCGGTCCGGCGCAAAAACCGACGCCCAGAGAATATGGCGCAAGCCCGGGTCTTTCTCCGCCAGCGCGCGCAAGGCTTTGCGGACTCGGTGGGTATTCGGAAAATTTTCCGCGGCTTTTTCCAGAAAACGGGGCAGGGGAGGGAAGCGGAAAAAACGGAAAAGCATGGCGAGGCGCTCCAGCCGGTGGCGCAGGTATCCTCCGAAAAGCTCGTCCGCGCCCTCGCCGCTCAAAACCACCGTGACCTCGGAGCGCGCGAGCCGGGAAATCAAATAGGTCGGGAGGCACGCCGGGTCCGCCACCGGCTCGTCAAGATGCGCGACCACCTCCTCCAGACATTTAATGGCGTCCTCGGCACTGACCTTGAGCCGGCTATGCTCGGTCTTGAAATACTCCGCGGCAAAATTGCTAAAGAAAGTCTCGTTAACCTCACCAGCCCCGCCCAGCGCGGAAAAGTCCACGGAAAAAGTCTTCACCCCCGCAACCTTGATTCGCTTCATAAGCGCGACAATGGTGGACGAATCAATCCCGCCGCTTAAAAAAGCTCCCACCGGAACATCCGCAACCATTTGACTGCGCACGCTTTGCTCCAAAGCCTGCCTGACTTCCTCAAGCGCCTGGCCGCGGCTCACCGGCTTTTCGGAAACAGCCCCGGGATTGAGCGAGAAGAATTTGCCGGTGCGAACGCCGGCCTGGTCGGCGAGCAAATATCCTCCCGGCTTAAGCTTTTGTGCTCCCTCAAAAATGGTTTCCGGCCCGGGAACATACTGGAGCATCAGGTAATCAAAAATCGCTTCCTTTCGAAGCGAGGGCAGAGCGCCCAAGCCGCAAACCAAAGCTCTCAATTCCGAGGCAAAGACCAGCCGGTTCGGGTCGGCGAAATAAAACAGCGGCTTGACCCCGAAATGGTCGCGGGCGAGAACCAGGCTTTGCGACTTTTCGTCAAAGAGCGCAAGCGCGAACATCCCGGCCATACGCGCAAAGCCGGCCAATCCCTCCTGCTCAAAAAGATGAATGGTGACCTCGGTGTCCGACCGGCTCTTGAATTGATGTCCCTTGGCTTCAAGCTCCGCGCGCAGCTCCGGGAAATTGTATATCTCGCCGTTGAAAACAATAACCAGGGAACCGTCCTCGTTGGTCATGGGCTGGTCTCCGGTGGACAGGTCTATGATTTTCAAGCGGCGGTGCCCGAGCGCCAGGCTCTCATCGCGGCTCACAAAAAATCCTTCCTGGTCCGGGCCCCGGTGCTCCATCAGCCCGGCCATGCGTCGGACTTTTTCCAGCCCGGCCTTGCCGGATTTATCGAAATAAAATTCTCCGCAAATGCCGCACATCAGCCTTGTCCTTGGAGCAGGTCCGCGTAAAGTTTTTCATAGGACGCGTTCATTTTATCCAGGCTGAATTCACGCTCGGCTTTGGACCGGGCCGAGGCTCCGAGTTTTGAAGCCAGGTCCGGGTCGCGCAGGATTTGGGAAATGGCGCGGGTCATAAGGGACTCGTCTTCAGAGGGGACCAGGAGCCCGGACTGGCTGTCATCAATCAGTTCAGCCACGGCTCCGACCCTGGTCGCGACAATCGCTCTTCCCGCGGCCATGGCCTGCATGAGAACGACCGGCATGGCCTCGATTCTGCTCGGAAGCGCAAACACGCTGAAGAGGGGGAGGAATCTTTCCGGCTCGGGCAAAAAGCCGGTGAAGCTCACCCGGTCCCGGATGCGCAGCTTTTCCGCTAGCGCGACCAGATTATCTTTCTCCGGGCCGTCTCCGATAATCACGAGGGCAAGCCCGGGGAATTCCGAAGCCAGGTGATGAAAGGCGCGGAGCAAGAGGTCAATCCCTTTTTCCCGGTGCAGCCGGCCGATGGCGCCGAGCACCGGCCCGGATGAATTCACGGCCAGGTCAGCCAGCGAAACTCTTTCCGCACCTGGCTTTTTGAAGGCAATCCCATTCCTGATTACGACGATTTTATCCTCGGGTATGGAAAATTTTTCAGCGCAGAATTTTTTCAGCGCGTCCGAAACCACGATGCAGCGGTCAGCAAGGCCGCGAGTTAATTTTTCCGCCATTTTTTTGAGCGCGCCCCGGTCAAAAGTATGGAGCGAGCAGAGAACCAGTTTGCAGCCGGCAGGTCTGCCCCCTAGTTTCGCCATCAGGTTTCCCTGAAAAAGAATTCCCTGAACCATGTCCGGCTTGAGCGTCTTGAGTTCGCGCCTGATTTTGAAAAAAGCCATGCAAAGTTGACAGAAATATTTGATGCCGACCTTTTGGCCGAGCCCATAGTTCTTAACCGGAATTCCCAGCTCCTCAATCAGTTTGGCAAAATGTCCCTTGCCTTTCAGCGCCAGCACCTGGAGAGAAAATTTTCCGCACAGCGCCTTGCAAAGCTCGTAGAGCATCTGCTCCGCGCCCCCGAAGTCGCAGTCAGTGATGATGAAAACTATTTTTTTCAAGCCAGCCATTTCAGGATTTTTCTTCGAAGCGAGACCGCCGCTTCAATTATTGTTTGAGGAGCCGCGCTTAGCATCAATCCGGTTAAGGCTTTGAAGTTTGTGGGGTCTCGACCCAGGCAGGCGATGGCTCGCGAGCGGGCTTCTCGGCCTTTGCCTGCGGCCAGAAAACGAACCATGCTCTCATAATAGGCATTGGCCAATGCCTGCTTTTTGACTTTTTCGTCGAGCTCGGGATGCCGGGAAAAAACCGCTTCCAGGATTTTAAAGACCCACGCTTCAGCCTGCAATTGATTATAATGGATGGCACTCGCCGGATGTTTCCGGTAGGCCGCGCCGAGCCAGGGGTAATGGAGCAGGGGCCCGAGCTCGAGAGCGCGGAACCAAAGGTCCCAGTCATCGGCTGGTCCGCGAGGCTGAAAATATTCTCCCTTGGCAAAAAGGATTTTGCGGATTATGGCGCTGGAAGGAATTATGGGGTTGGCAATGACCAGGCTTTCCAGGCTCACGCGTGGAGCAGATTTTTGCACCCATAATTTATTGCCGGCCGAATCAATCAGCCAGGCATTTCCATAAAAAACGATTGCTTCCGGATGCTGGTTCGCAAATTCCACGGCCTGCCGCAAGTGACCGGGCAGATAGAGGTCGTCATGGTCCAGAAGCGCGATTAATTCTCCGGCTGCATTCTGCACCCCTTTATTCCGAGCCATGGCCACCCCTTGGTTTTCCTGGTCAATGATGCGAATCCGGTCCGAGAACTTCTTGAGAATTTCCCCGCTCCGGTCCCTGGAACCGTCGTTGACCGCGATAACTTCAAAATCCACCCCCTCCTGGCCGAGCACGCTTAAAACCGCCTCTTCGATATAGTTCTCCTGGTTATAGACAGGGATGACAACGCTGATTTCGGGCTTGCTCATTCTTCTCCCGGTTTAAGCGCTTGGAGGAATAGTTTTACATCTTTGGAGCTGATGGTTTTGGTGACCAGGAGCATAATGAGGAAAGCCACAATCATTATGGGCAGCCATCTCATCAATTTTAACTCAAAGTATCTGGAGAGCGCCACGATTGCGGCACCGAGCAGGACCGGCCAAATCGCGGCCTTGAGCATCAGCTTGAAATCCGGCCGGAAGGGGGAAAGGATGGCGGTAAAGGCAATCTGGAGCAGGAAGGCGGCGAAGGTGGCAAAGCCGGCGCCGGCTATTCCGTATCGAGGTATGAGCAGGAGGTTGAGGGAGACATTTCCCAGCGCGCCGGCGCCGTTGACCAGAATCCAGATTTTTTCCAGGTTGCGCGAGAGCGCGGCCGAGAACAGGCCGATTTGCAAAAAGGTCAGAATGATATATCCGCTAAGCCAGAACAGCGCTCCCTCGGCTTCGGCGTATTCCAGGCCGAAAAGCAGGACCAGGACTTGCCGGCTGAATCCGCCGAAAATTATAAAAAGCAAAGCCGCGGCGATGGCCAGATATTTGAAGCTGTAATGGCTGGCCTTCTGGAAGGTGTCCTGCGATTCTCCCAGGTAGCGCGTAATCAGCGGGAAGACCGTGATATACCACACGCTGGGAATCATGACCAGGTAGTCGGTCAGGTTGGCGCAGCTGCCGTAAAGGCCCACGGCGCGCGCCCCCCAGGCCGGGTAAAGCATGAGCTGGTCAATCCGGCTTATGACCATGGCGAAGACATTGATGAGCAGCAGTGCCCAGCTGGCGCGAAAAATTTCCTTGACCTCAACATAGCTGAAGCGCAGGTCCATCCGATATTCCGGCTTCTCGATTCCGAGCATGAGGAACATGGCAAGCTGGAGAAGGCGGAACGCGAGGTAGAGCCAGAAGAAGGGCAGGAGGGGAAATTTGAGCAGAATCATTGCGCCGCGGCCAATCTGATAAAACAAACTGCTCAAGCCGTCCGCGAGCGCGGGGTTGAGCAGCTTGAGTTCAATCTGGTGAGGGACCTGGAGCACATAGCTGGCGTTGCCGAGCAGGCCGAGCAGGGCGATAGTGAGGAAAAAGATATTCTGCCGGGAATATCCGAGCAGCCAGGCGGCGGAGATTCCCGCGGCCCATCCCAGGAGCGCCAGTCCGAGCTTGATGGCCACGCCCGCGCCGAGGTATTTGCGCATTTGGCCGGGAAAGCGCACGGCTTCGCGCGCGACCACCTGCTCGATGGTGGGCGGGGTGAAGACATTGAGAAAAGTGAACCAGGCGAAGACCAGGCTGTAAATTCCAAACTTCTCGGAACCGAAATACCGAATCAGCCAGACGGACACGAAAAACCCGGCGAGCGCGGTCAAGCCGCGCTCGGTGATGAGGATGAGGTTATTGACGGCTATTTTCCGGACCAGGCTCATGGAGTTTTGCTTTGCTTCATCTTCATTTTAGCCAGCAGGCTTTGCGCGGCCAGGTCCCGGTAATTCCGGACGAGTTCCTGGAGAACAGCAATCGCCTCCGGCTTCTGACCTTGGCCGGATTTTATCCAGAACATCTCCCAGAGCGCGCTGCGGCGGTTGCCGGATTTTTCCAGCGCGGCTTGCGCGTAAGATTCCGCGCGTTTCAGGTCTCCCTGCAGTCGCCAGGCTTTGGCCGTTCTGGCGAGGAACTCCGGGCTGTTGGGATAGAGCGCGAGCGCCTTCTGGTATTGCGCCTGCGCGAGTTCGATTTTGCCCATGCTTAAATAATAATCACCCAGGTCCTTGGGCCAGAAGGCGAAGCGCGGATTGAGGTGGATGGCTTTCTGGAAACAGGGAAGGACCTGGGCTTGGTCTTGGCCGGAGCGTGCGAGGGTCCAGCCGACCAGCATCTCTGCATAATCGTCCGCAGGAATCAGGCTCAAGGCCTTGAGCGCATAAGTCCTGGCTGGTTCGAAATCTCCCTTGCGGAAAAAACTTTCAGCGGTTTTGACCGCGCGCTGTTCCAGGAAGAGCCAGCAGGAGACGGCCCACAGCCCGGCCACGAGGACCGCGGCCAGGGAGAGGACCGGCGTGGAAACTTTTGGCTCGTCCTGGTCGGAAATTGCCGAGGCTATCCCTGCGAGCAGCACAAAAAAAATAGAGGCAAGCTCCGGGACATACAGCCCGTAATCCCAGAGCCAGTGTGAGAGGAGCACCACCAGGGCTGACCAGAGCGCCGCAGCCGGCGCGTCCTTGCGCGCGAGTATTTTCCGGAGCGGCCAGAGCGAAAAGCCGGCCAGAACAAGCAGCCCGATTTCCGCGAATGGCCCGGACTCGGCCAGAACCTGGATGAAATTATTATGCGCATACCTGGTCTCGTTGCCCCGGGCCGGCCGGTATCTGGGATAAGCAATCCAGAAATTCCCAAGCCCGGCCCCGAACCCCGGCTTTTCCGCATAAATTTTCAGGCCGGAGGAAAAATTATACAGCCGGAGCACCACCGGATTGTTTTCCCCGGCCAGGACCACGGAGCGGCGGTGATAGAGGAAGCTCGCGAGCACCGCGCCGGCAATCATCACTGCGGCGATAATCGCGAGCGCAATTTTCCGGGCCGGTATTTTTTTTCGGGCCTTGATGAGCAGCAGGCAGAGGATGCCGCTCATAAAGGACAAGAATCCGCCGAACGACCTGGTGAGAATCATGGGCACGAAGAAGAGCGCGGCGAGGAATGCGAGGGATGTGGTTCGCAGCCATTTGGAGCGGGTAAATTTTTGCCAAAGGTCAGTTCCCAGGCCGAGCAGGAGCACGAGACTTGCGGCGAGCAGGCAGGCGAGGAAGTCGGGCGAGAAGGTCAGTCCGAAGATTCTTTTCAGGCCGACCTGTTCAAAGAGCGCAAGCTCCGGATTGCCGGAGATGCCTACGCTTCTCTCCAGACCCCCGAAATACTGGGTCAAAGCAAAGACGCTGTGGGCGATGGCCGCGAGGAGTATCATCCAGGATGCGGCTGCGAATTTTCCGGCCGGCATAATTTCCAGGCCGGCGAGGAAAAGGAAGAGGTATGCGAGGAAAATGACGAGTTCCCTCGCGCTGGTCAAATAGTGGATGCCCAGGGGCAGGGAGATGATGGAAGCTCCGAAGAAAAGTCCGAGGCCGAGCTTGAGGGCATTCGGCAGCGGGAAACAGGTCTTTTTGAAGAGCAGGGCCAGGACATAGGCCAGGCTGAACCAGGCGAGGAACAGGTAATTGGACCAGTAATAAATTCTTCCCGAGACCAGAAGCCGGGCGAGCAGTCCGGCGAGGAAAAACATCCGGAGGCCTTGCAGCTCGAGTTGTTTATTGCGAATAGGACTCACCCCGGTTTACAGGAAGTCTCTTTTTTCCAGGACCAGGCTGGCGAGCGCGAGAATAAAGGCCGCGGTCAGAAGGCCGACCAGAATCAGGTTGAAGAAGCTCTGCAGCTCCAGGGCCTGGCCGAAGGTGGCATTATCGACCAGGCTGTAGTTGGACAGGTTGGGGAGGAGGTAATAGACCGCTCGTCCGAAATATTTGACCAGGGCGCTTGCGCTCTGCTCGCTGAAATGCCGGATCTCGCCGGTGAGGTGGCCGATTACAAAAAGCGACAGGGTGAAGATAGCGGAGAGCGTGGGCGTGGAGAAAGTAGAGAAGAAGAGCGCGATGGCCACCACGACCATGAGGCTCAAGAAGATGAGGATGAGCGCCTGGGCCTGGGCCCAGGAGAAATGTCCGTGGAGGTAGTAGAGAATAAGGAGATAGACCGCGGCCATAATTATCATATTGACGAGGATGGTGAGGACCAGGCCGAAATATTTCCCAAGCAGGAAAAAAGTGCGCGAGACCGGCTTGGAGAGCAGGGTGTAAATGGTCCGCCGTTCAATCTCCTTGCTGACCAGGGAGATGCCGAGGAATATGGCCATCAGGCTGCCGAAGATGGAGATGCTTCCCAGACCCACATCAATGGTGATGCGCTCCCACTCGCCGGTGGACAACTGGACCAGGGCGATGGAGAGGACAATCATAAGGAGGGCGAAGACCAGGAGGTTGTAAAGGATGCGGTCGCGGATGTTTTCGCGGAAGCTGTTCAGGGCTATGGTCCAGATTTTTTTCATTGCCGAGCTTTCTCTCTCACCATCTTGACGAAGAAATCCTCCAGGCTCTGCCGGCGCGCGGAATAGTCCAGCAGGCGGGCCTTTTTATCCAGGAGCAGACGGGCCAACGCTCTGGCTTGAGCCTCGTCCGGGGTTTGAATCAGGACCAGGTCTTTTTGCCAGGAGAGCGAGCAGGGTCCGGTTCGCGCCTGCGCCTCCAGGTCCTTGCGCAGTTCGGGATTCCTGACCTCGGCCTGGAGTTCCCACTGATGAATCGATGCCGAAGCTATTTCCTCCACCACCCCCACCTTGAGCAGCCGGCCCTGGTCAATGATGCCCACCCGGTCGCAGATTATTTCCACATCGCTGATGATGTGGGTGTTGAAAAAAACGGTCTTGCCTTTTTCCTTCAAACCGGAAATCAGGTCCCGGATTTCCTTCCGGCCCAGCGGGTCCAGGCCGCTCATCGGCTCGTCCAGAATCACCAGTTCCGGGTCGTTGACCAGGGCCTGGGCCAGGCCGATGCGCTGGAGCATGCCCTTGGAATATTTCCGGAGCGCCAGCTCCCGGGCGCTTTCCAGGCCGACCAGCCCGAGCAGCGAGTTGACCCTTTGCTTCCGCTCCTGCTCGGTCATGGGGAAAAATCTTGAGCAGAAGTTCAGGAATTCGCGTCCGGAGAGGTAGTCATAGAAATAGGGCTGTTCGGGCAGGAACCCGATTCGGGCGCGGCTTCCAACCTCGCCCGCGGGCTTGCCGAGCACAAAGGCCTTGCCGGAACTGGGCTTGATGAGTCCGGCGAGGATTTTGATGGTGGTGGTTTTGCCGGCGCCGTTGGGGCCGAGGAACCCGAAGATTTCTCCTTTCTCAATCTCCAGGTTGAGGCCTTGGAGCGCGTTTATTTTCTGCCGGCGGAACCCGGTGAGGAAGGTTTTGCAGAGCGCCTCGGTTTTGATCATTATTCTTTCCAGCCCCGGGGTCGGTAAACCCCGGCATAGAATTTTTTGGTGCTTTCAGCCTGGCGGGTTTGCCGGTCAAGATAAAATTTCCCGCCCAGGGGGTCCTGGGGAAGGGACGGAAGCAAGCCTGCGGCCACAAGCTCTTCCAGCTTTTCCGGAAAATGATGCTTGAGGTCTTGATATTCCGCAATCTTCTGGTTGAGCTGGTCAAGAATCTGGCGCTGCTTCAGTCCCGCAATCATCTGGTTCATGGACCCGGTCCAGTTGCCGAGCTTGGGGTCTTTGGCCAGCTCGCTCAAGAAGGACAGGCTCAATTCCGGATTATTGCCCTCGGCCAGGATGCGCGAGGCCAGCATGGCATAGGGCGCGTAATTGCGCAGCCGGGCTGCGTCCTTCAGGTTTTGCGCGGCCTTCAATCGCTCGCCCATGAAATAATAATATCCAAACCCGAGCAGATAGGCAATTTCTCCCTTTTCCGGCAGGTTCTTCCTTCCCTTCTCCAGGAGCGCGATGTTTTCCAGGGGGGTGAGCCGGTCCACGGTCATCACCACCGCCGGGTAATAGTATGCCTCAAAAAATCCCGGGTCGATGTCGGTGATGAACTCCGCGTATTTGTAAAGGTTCACGGGTTTGCTCTTGAGGATGATGCAGGCTCCCAGGTACTGGATGGTTTTCAGCCAGTAGTAGTCAGCGGCCAGGTTTTTATGGTTAAGGCTCGCCATCCTCACTACTGACGGTCTTGGGAAGATGAGCAGGCTCTCGCCTGCGGCCAAGGCTTTGAGCTGACTCTGGTCAATCTGCCTTTGGGTGATGACGATGATGGCGAAGAGCAGGACGGCGATGGCGGCCGGGGTTGTCTGGTTTTTGCTCATTGGTCTTTGGCCCCAAACACCTCGGGGATGTCTCTCACGCTGAACTCCACCGGCGTTTCGGATTGGTAATGGTACATCCAGCGGCTGAATTCCTGGACCAGTTTTTCGGCCAGGTCCAGGTCGGTGTAAAATTTCACCAGCTCGAACTGGCAGCGGAGCAGGGAGCGGAGCAGGCTGCCGGCGAATTCCCGGCTCGGGAACTCGGGCCGGTAGAGGTCCTGGACCGCAAGCGCAAAGCTGCGCGCGCCTGCGGCGAAAAGCTGGTCCGTGGTTTTATTGAGCCAGCGCTCGACTCTTTCCAGGTTGAGCGCCTCATGATTGCCGAGCGGCACGAGCAGAAGTTCCGGGGCCACCATGCGCTCCGGGTTCAGGAGCAGCCAGGGGTCGTCCTTGCCGAGGAGCCGTTCGAGGAGCAGGCCGCTGATCAGGCCGTTGAGCCGGAAGTCAATCCTTCCGGCAAGGCCTTTCGGAGGCACCTGGTCGAGAAAGACCGGCAGGGCGAGCGTTTCCCTCACAGCCCAGTCCGGCGGAAAGGCGCAGGCGATGACCTTCATCGGGCTTCCACTTTGAGGATTTTCTGCTCGCGGGTCAACTGTTTGAGCACCTGGTCGAGGATGCCGTTAATGAAGGCGCCGGATTCGCTGGTGCCGAATTTTTTGCCCAGCTCAATGGCCTCGTCAATGGTCACCTTGCAGGGGATGTCCTGCATTTCCAGGAGCTCGAGCACGGCCATGCGCAGGATGTTGCGGTCCACCCGGCTCATGCGCGACATTTTCCAGTGCTCGGAATGGAGCTCGATCAGGGCGTTAATCTCGTCCTGCCGCTTCCCCACTCCCTCCACCAGTCTGCGGGCAAAATCCAGCGTTTCCTGCCCAACCTTCTGCTCCTGCCAGAAGAGGTCAAGCGAAATCTCCGACGCGGGTCCGTAGAAATCAACCTGGTAAAGAGCCTGCAAGGCCAGCTCCCGGGCCTTTCTTCTCTTGCCCATTTTTATTTCAACAAATCTTGTTCAAACCCCGGCTCAAATCTGCTTCAGCACCTGGGCCAGTTCCACTGCGGACATGGCCGCGTCAAATCCCTTGTTGCCGCTCTTGGTGCCTGCGCGCTCAATGGCCTGCTCGGTGGTGTCCGCGGTGATGACCCCGAAGGCGACCGCCACCCCGGAATCGAGCGCGGCGTGGGCAATGCCCTTGGTGACTTCCGCGCTCAAGTAATCGAAGTGCGGGGTCTGGCCGCGAATCAGCGCGCCCAGGCATATCACCGCGTCATATTTCCCGCTCTTGGCCAGCTTGAAAGCGGCCTGCGGTATTTCAAACGAGCCGGGCACCCGCACCACGAAGATGCTGTTTTCCGCGGCGCCCAGGCGCTTGAGCGCGTCCAGGCATCCGTCCAGAAGCCGGCCCGTGATCATCTCGTTGAACCTGCTGACCACCACCCCGAATTTCAGGCCCTGGGCCTCGAGTTTGCCGATTATTTCCTTCAAGAGAGCCTCCTTTCCTAGTCCTTCAGATTGAGCGAGAGCAGATGCCCCAGCTTTTCCTTCTTGGTCTTAAGGTAGTTCAGGTTCTGGTCATTGGGGGAGATTTCAAGGGGCACCCGGTCTGTGATTTCGAGCTCAAACCCTTCCAGGGCCACGATCTTCTTGGGGTTGTTGGTTATCTCCCTCATTTTTCTCACGCCCAGGTCAATGAGGATCTGGGCGCCGATGCCGTAGTCTCTCAAGTCCGGCTGGAACCCGAGCGCGAGGTTCGCCTCCACGGTGTCCAGGCCCTGGTCCTGGAGCATATAGGCCTTGAGCTTGTTGAGCAGGCCGATGCCGCGCCCCTCCTGGCGGAGATAAACCAGCACGCCCTTGCCTTCCTTCGCAATCATCTCCAAGGCCTTGCTCAACTGCTCTCCGCAGTCGCAGCGGAGCGAGCCGAAAGTGTCCCCGGTCAGGCACTCGGAATGAACGCGCACCAGCACATTGTCCTCCGGCTTGATTTCCCCCTTGACCAGCGCCAGGTGCACATCCGGGCTGACATCAGTGGCGTATGCGGTTACTTTCCATTCGCCCCATTCCCGGGTGGGGATGATGGTTTCCGCGGCGCGGTGAATGAGCCGCTCCTTGCTCATCCGGTATTTGATCAGGTCCGCGATGGTGACGATGAAGAGGTCGTGCTCTTCCGCGAACTTGACCAGGTCAGGCATTCTCGCCATGGTGCCGTCATCCTTCATAGTCTCGCAGATGACGCCTGCGGGTTTCATGCCCGCGAGCTTGCAGAGGTCAACCGAGCCTTCGGTCTGTCCGGTCCGCACCAGGACTCCTCCGAGCTTGGCCACGATGGGGAAAACATGACCGGGCCGGACCAAGTCGGCAGGCCGGGCATTATCCGCGATGGCGGCCTGGATGGTTCGGGCGCGGTCGTAAGCGCTTATGCCGGTGCTCACGCCCTCACGCGCTTCGATGGAGACGCAGAACGCGGTTCCGAACCGGCTCTGGTTCTCGCTGACCATGAGCGGGAGGTCCAGCTGGCGTCTTCGGTCCTCGGTGATGGTCAGGCAGACCAGTCCTCTCCCGAACCGGGCCATGAAGCTGACCGCCTCGGGCGTGACCTTTTCCGCAGCGAGCATGAGGTCTCCCTCGTTTTCCCGGTTCTCGTCGTCCACCAGGATTATCATCCGGCCCTGGCGGACCAGCTCAATGGCCCTGGCCACCGGCGCAATCCTGTTTTGGTCTGGTTCGGTCATCAGTTTTTTGGCACCCTTGCTTTTCTCTGCAAATAAGTCGTTCTTATATGACCTATATTATAGTTGATGGTTTCCCAATATGTTAGCCGATGAACCCGGCTGTAATCCAAGCCGAAACTTACCAGAAATATTATATCAAACAGGGGGTTTGCCGGCAACTTGGCCAGAGCGGGCAAAAGTCTGCGAATCAGCCTGCTGCGGAACCCGGCGATAAAAAATTTATGCATTTTTTCGATTTTGGCCGTGTCTCTTTGTTTGAAAGGGCTGGAGGCGAAATAATTGAGCGCAACCGGAGGCGGGGGCTGGCCGTTTTTTTTCCGCTCGGCTGCGCCGGCTTTCCTGGCCAGCTCGGTTCCGGGAAAAGGCTGGAAGAGCGAGCTGACCACAAAATCATTTTTAAGCTTGAGGTTATAATCAAGGGTTGCCAGCGCGTCCTCCCAGCTCTCGCCCGGGTAGTTCAGGATATTGTAGCTCTGGGTGATGATGCCGTGGCGGTGGAGGAGTTCCATGCCGGCCTCAATAGCCTGGTTGCTCATTTTCCGGCCCAGGATTTGCGCGCGATGTTCGGGATTGGCGCTTTCCAGGCCGTACCAGAGGGAATAGCAGCCGCCCTGCTTGAGAGCCTTCACCTTGTCCTCGCTTAGCCGGTCAATCCTTCCGGCGCAGAAAAAGGGAATGCCGACCTCTTTTTTATAAGCGGGCAAAAACTGCGAAAGCCATTCCAGGTCGTGGCTGAAATGGTCATCATTGAAGCCGATGGTTCGCACCGGATATTTCTGGACCACGGCCTTGATTTCATTAAGCAGGGCCGAAGGAGTCTTGAGGCGGAGGTAGGATGACTGGTTGGGGTAAAGCTCGCGCAGGCCCTGGTTGGCGCAGTAGCTGCATGAAAACGGGCAGCCGCGGCTGGCCATGAAATATTTAATCGGGTAATTCCGGAAATAGCGGTAAGCCGAATAATAGATTTCCTTGTCCGGAGCGGCCAACTCGGAAAGGTCGTTGACCAGCGGCCCCATCGGATTCCGGTGAATCAGGCTCTGGCTTTTCACCCAGAGGTTTTCAATCCCGGTGTAGTCTTCTTTGCGGTCAAGCGCGTCCAGCAGCCCTGCCATGGCCCGCTCGGCTTCGCCCCGGCAGACTATATCCACGGCCTCATGCTCAATCATTTCCGGGAAAAAGGTGGGGTCAATTCCGCCCAGAACAATGAGCGACTTGAACCGTGATTTGATGGCCTTGGCCCAGGCCAGCGCTTCCTCCCGCTCGGAGGACACCATTGGGAAGCCGATTATATCCGGGGCGAATTTTTCAATTTTCTCTAAGGGTTTTTTTTCAAAATATCTGACCAGGAGTTTGACGAGGTGGCCGCGTTTTTTCAATTCGCCGGCCAGGGACTCCAGGCCGTGCAGTTCATATTCGTTGAGCTGGATGAAAAGAATTTTGGCCATGGGCCGGCGCCGCTCAATACCCTTCTTCGCGCAGCTTTTCCCAAGTGAGGCCTTGGGGCTTCGCGCCTTTGCTCAAAAGCCGCGCCACATATTTGCCGATGATGTCCGCCTCCAGGTTAACGCTTTCGCCGATTTTTTTCGAGCCGATGCTCGTGCGCTTCAGGGTTTCCGGGATGAGGGTGATGGAAAAAGCTGACCCGGAAAGAGCATTGGCGGTGAGGCTGATGCCGTCCACGGCCACTGACCCTTTTTCCACCAGCAAGCGCGCCACTTCCGCGGGCGCATCGATTTCCATTTCCAGGAATTCCCCGCTTTTCCGGACGGTTATGATTTTGCCCACGCCGTCCACATGGCCGAGCACAAGATGCCCTCCGAGCCGGTCCGACAATTTCAGCGGCCTTTCAAGATTGACCTTGTTCCCGGGCTGTTTTTGAGCAAAGGTGGTTTTTTCCAGGCTCTCCGAGCTTAGCTCCACCTCGAAATAGTTCCCCTCCCGGCTGACCACGGTGAAGCAGGCGCCGTCCAGGGCCACGGAATCTCCGAGCGCCAGCTCGAACTTATCGCCCGGGTCAATGAGCAATTTTTTGCCCCTGGCCAGGGGCCGGACGCGGAGGATTTTTCCCGTTCGTTCGATTAATCCTGTGAACATTTTAAATCTCCCGGAGCAAAGCGTTTAGAACCAGGTCAGGCCCGAGGCGCCGGAACTGCGGATTAAGCAGCGGAATGGCGCTCGATATTTTGCGGGGAATGACCCCGGAGAGGATGGGCAGGGCTTTTTCGTCCAGAAGGAGACTGGGCGCGTAGAAGAAGAAGATTTCATCAGCCAGGCCCTGTTCGATTACGGCACCGGCGAGATGGGACCCGCCTTCCAAAAGCACGCTCGCGATTTTGAGCCTGCCCAGTTTTTTCATCAGCTCTTTCAAATTGACCCTTCCGTTTGCGTCCGGCCGGGTTTCAATCAGCTGCGCTCCGAGGCTTTCGAGCTTACGAATTTTCTGCCGGGACGCGGCTGTGGTGCAGGCGATGATGGCTCCTCCCGGGGCCTGTGTTTTCAGGACTCTGGCGGAGAGCGGTATCTGCAGCCGCTCGTCCACGACCAAAGGCCGGGGCTGGTGGTTTGCTCCCTGGATGCGGGCATTGAGCCTCGGGTCGTCCTCAAGCACGGTCTTGATTCCAACCATCACCACCTGGACTTTGCTCCGGAGCCGGTGCACGAATTCGCGGGACTTGTCGCTTGAAATCCATTGGGAGCTGCGATAGCGGTCCGCGATTCTTCCATCCGCGGTGGCCGCGAGCTTGACGCTCACCCAGGGAGTTCCGGTGGTGATGAATTTTATGAAATGGCGGTTGAGGAAATGGCATTTTTTTTCCAGCACGCCGCTTATTACCCGGATGCCGGCGCCGCGGATTTTCTGGAAGCCGCGTCCGGAGACCAGCGGGTTCGGGTCAACCATACCGGCCACCACTTTTTTGATGCCAGCCCTGATCACGGCCTCGGCGCAGGGAGGGGTGCGGCCGAAATGGGAGCATGGTTCGAGGTTGAGCACGAGGGTGGCGCCCCTGGCTTTTGGGCCGGCGGCTTCTATGGCCTTGAATTCAGCGTGCGGCTCTCCCGGGCGCATGAAGTATCCCTGGGAAATGACCCTGCCGTTCTTTACGAGCAGCGCTCCGACCATGGGATAGTGGCCGGTGTGTCCTTCAGCCTTGCCGGCCAGCGCAATCGCCCGCTTCATCAGGGGTTCGTAATTCATTCCTTGGTTTTGCCGGACTTGGCTTTCTCCTGCTTCTGCCGGTCCAGGAGGTCTTTCAGCTCGTCCATAAACTGGTTGATGTCCTTGAAGCTGCGATAAACGCTGGCAAAGCGGACATAGGCCACATGGTCCAGGTTGTAAAGCTCCCGCATCACTTCCTCGCCAATCACCGTAGAAGGGATTTCCTTCTCGCCGCTCTCCAGGATTTTATGCTCGATTTTGTCCACCACTTTTTCCAGGGTGGTGATGCTGACCGGCCGCTTCTCGCAGGCTTTTTTCAATCCCATCAGGATTTTCATCCGGTCAAACGGCTCGCGCCTGCCGTCCTTTTTAATCACCAGGGGAAGGACTTCCTCCACCCGCTCGTAAGTCGTGAACCTCCGTCCGCACTCCAGGCATTCGCGCCGGCGGCGAATCACGGCGCCGTCCTTGCTCAACCGCGAATCGATCACCCGATTATCGAGGTCGCCGCAAAAAGGGCATTTCATTTTTCAGCCTCCTCCTTGAATTTGGTCACTTCAATGTCCGATTCCTTGAGCAGCTGCCTGGCCAGCTCATCCGGGTATCCGTCCAGGTAGATGATTTTTTCAATGCCGGCGTTAATCAGCATTTTGACGCAGATGGCGCAGGGCTGGTTGGTGGCGTAGAGCGTTCCGGCCTTGATGGGCACGCCGTGGAAAGCGGCCTGGATGATGGCGTTCTGCTCCGCGTGCAGGCCGCGGCAAAGCTCGGCGCGCACCCCGCTCGGCACTCCGAGCTTCTCCCTCCAGCAGCCGACCTCGCTGCAATGGCGAATTCCGCTGGGCGCGCCGTTGTATCCGGTGGCGAGAATCCTCTTGTCCTTGACGATCACCGCTCCGACCGCCCTCCTCATACAGGTGCTGCGCTTGCTGACCAGAGTTGCTATTTCCAGGAAATATTTGTCCCAGCTTGGCCGCTCGGTGGTTTGGCGAGCTTTGCGCCTGGGTTTCATACGCTCTAATTTATCACCATTAGAGCCCAGTTTTCAACCGTGTTGCCCGGGGCAGGCATTAGCAAAGATGTCTGACTGCGAATTTGCGGCCAGACCCCCCAAAAAAAAGAGCGCCCTTTTTAAAGGCGCTCTTTTCACAGAGTCTTATAACTCCTGGCAATTGAAAGCTCTGCTCACCGATTATGCGCCCGCCTTTTGGCCGGGGTTAGGGTTTGATTGGGGGGTCGGTTTTAGAGAACCCGGTTTTTACCTCCTGCGCTTTTTGGCTTTTTTAACTATTCTCTTCTTGGCCACTTTTTTCGTTTTACTGTGAGCTTTTCCGCACGACATTTGCTTCCCTCCTTTCTAAAGGGTTTGTTATAGTGCTTGAGCATTCCGGGATGAGCAGAGCCGCTTCCCTCCCTCCGTATAAAAAACCGGAACCAAAAGCATTGGCTCTTGTTTCCGGTCAAGTTTCATACTCTTGTTCCTGGATTTTCCCAATCCCGGCATTTTTTTCCTCCCGCCACCCACCGGGACCTTACTGGAATCACTTTGCCACATTTTTTGGGTGATGTAAAGGAGAATTTTCAATAGACAAAGAATCGCGGCCAGGGTCGCTCGCACAGGTTTGAGATATGAGATTCAACGCGGAGCGCTGACCTGGAGCGCGATACTGGATTTGAACCTGCTCGCGCCTCCGAGCTTTCTGGCCGAGAACTTGACAGAGTTTGCCGCTTGATGCGAAGATAGGGTTGAAGAAACCATTCAAAAGGAGAGATGATGGAAGGAATGAAAACCGAGCGGCTGAATTTGGTGACCGGCTCCTGCGGCTTCACGGGAACGCACCTTGTCAAGAGGTTGCTGGACGACGGTCAGAAGGTCATCGCCACAGACCTTGCCCGGGCATTTGAGCACCCTAAAAACAAGATGATATTCAAAAACCTCGGCCTGGATTTTTCCCACCCGAACTGCCGGGTGATTCCCTCGGACCTGACTGACCGGGCAAGCTTGAAGAATTTGTTCAACCAGCCGGTGACCCATATCTTTCACACCGCTTCGCTCTATGATTATTCCGCGGCCATGTCCATTTTGAAAAGGATCAATATTGACGGGTTTATCAATCTGGCTGACCTTGCCGTGGAGCATAAAATCCTGAAGCGGTTCATCCATTGGAGCACTTGCGGGGTTTTTGGAAAACCTTACACGGCGAAGGATGGCAAATTGTGCAATATACCGTTTATGGAGGATTTCAGCTCCTCGCCCAAAAACACGCCCTTTGAGCAGGACCAGCCCACCGGCACCCACCTGGTTAATGATTATTCGGTGACCAAGTGGAAGCAGGAGCAGATTGCCTGGAAGTATCATAGGGAAAAGGGCTTGCCGCTGACCGTGGTTCGTCCGGCTCCGCTTTATGGCCCGGGCAGTGATTATGGCCACGGCGGAATATTGCTGACCATAAACAGGGGTCTTTTGCCCTCCATTCCCAAGGATTCAAGGAATTACATCACCACCTCGTTGCACATCGAGGATATGGTTGGTTTTGCGGTTTTCATTGCGGACAAGGATTTTGGGGTGGGTGAAGATTACAACATCGTGGATGACAGCATAATTTCCTATGACGACTTCATCAGGTATCTTGCCCTGCTCCTGGGCCGAAGGATGGGGAGCATCCCCCTGATTCGACAGAGCATGCTCCGGCCGGTTATGATCTTTCTAGCCAAACTCTGGCTCATCCTGGAGCAGAAATTGGGTGTGCCTCGGGTCAGGGTCTTTGAGGTCGGGTCGGCAACCTATATGTCATCCAGTTATTGGATCTCCAATAAAAAAACCAAAGAAGCAGGATATAAATACCGCTATCCGGATGTGCGGGAAGGCATGCGCGATACCGTTGACTGGTTCCGAAGGGTAGGCTGGCTCGATAAGTCATACCGTCCCAAAGGCATCTGGATGGAGAACATGGGATTGAAAAAAGGCTAAAAGGTAATACCGGCTTCTGCTGAAAGCGGCCAGACCGGGAATTGGGGAAGCAATCAACAATTCTGGAGCGCGATACTGGATTTGAACCAGCGACCCTTTGCTCCGGAGGCAAATGCTCTATCCGCTGAGCTAATCGCGCTCTCTGGCTTTATTTTAAGGGCTTAATTCAGGGTGTCAAGATTAGCGCGGCAGTCAGCGGTCGGAACTGAATTCCCTCGCACATTATTCAGGCTTCAGCAGCGGGAAGGGTATGACATCGCGGATGGAGGGCGGGTCAGTGAGGAGCATGGTCAGGCGGTCGAGGTTCCTTTTTAAGCTGAAGGATGATTAGTTGCCCAGGCTCTGACGAACGGTTGTCCGGATAGAATCCGCTATTTTTAAAGATTTCCGGGCCTGGGCTCTGGTGGCGTTTTCCCCCGGATACCTCGCGGCAACCGCGTAGCCGGTCATTATCTCCAATTCAATTTTTTTGAGCAGCAGGGCGATCAACTCGGGTTGCGCGAGTTCGACCAAGGCGACCAGGTCGTGCGTCTTTGGAATCGGGACGGCCTTTTGTTCGAGGACCGCCTTGACATATTTTTCAGCGCATTGCTGGGCATGGAAGCAGACGAGGCTATAAAGCGGTTTTTTCCCGCGCCCCAATCGGTTGGCGGCCTCCCAATCTTCCTCCGCCTTTTGGACCCATTCCTTAGCTTGAGGCTTCATAGAGGACCTTGCCTTTTTCAACGATTTCTTTGATGAAGGAGTCGCCCCAGCGGAGGCGCTGTTGGATTTGCCGGGGGGTGCGGACGATTATGTCGAGCGGGAAGTCGTGGTCAATAGCCTGGCGGATGGCCACTGCGGCATCGAGGGTGTTTTTCGCAGTCTTGAGGACCACGAGCAGGTCGACATCGCTGTCTTTGCCCGGTTTTCCGCAAGCGTGCGAGCCGAAAAGGATTATTTTGCGCGGCGAGAAATTTTCGACGATGGTCCGGGTTGCCCGCCGTATTTTTCTTTTCTCCACCATCTTAACCAAACATACACTTTCCGGCTGCAAAATTCAACAGGAGCGCATGGTTGCGCCGCATCCGGTCAGGCACAAGGCCTGACGCTACTCGGGCTTCAGCAGCGGGAAGGGTATGACATCGCGGATGGAGGGGGAGTCAGTGAGGAGCATGGTTAGGCGGTCAATGCCCACGCCTTCGCCCGCGGTCGGCGGCATGCCGATTTCGAGCGCGCGGACAAAATCCTCGTCAACGGGATGAGCTTCCTCGTCTCCGCGCGCCCGGGCTTGGGCCTGGCCCTGGAAGCGCGCGCGCTGGTCAGCCGGGTCGTTGAGTTCGCTGAAGGCGTTGGCGATTTCCTTCCCGGCCACAATCAGCTCGAAGCGGTCGGTTATTTCCGGGTCTTTTTCGTTTCTCCGGCTTAAGGGCGAGACTTCCACCGGGAAATGGGTGACGAAGGTCGGCGATACTATCTCCGGCTCCACCGCCTGTTCAAAGGCTGCGGCCAGCGCCTTGCCCCAGCCGTCCTCGGGCTTTAGCTCAATGCCCCGAGCCTTGAGCCATTTCTTGAGCGCGTCTCCTTTGCGGATTTCTTCATTGCCGAGCTTGAGCTTTTGCGCGACCATTTCTTCCATCCTGGCCCTTTGGAAGGGAGGGGTGAATTCAAGCTTTTTGCCCTGCCAACTAATTAAGAGCTTGCCGTGAATTGACCTGACCAGGAATTCGAGCATCTGCTCGGTGAGCTTGACCAGGTCTTCGAAATCCGCGTAGGACATATAGAACTCGAGCATGGTGTATTCCGGGTTGTGCCAGGTGGAGACGCCCTCGTTGCGGAAGCAGCGGCCCATTTCATAGACCCGCTCAAAGCCTCCGACCACCAGCCGCTTCAGGTAAAGCTCGGTGGCGATGCGGAGGTAGAGGTTGAGCTCCAGGGCGTTGTGATGGGTGACGAAGGGCCTGGCCAGCGCGCCTCCGGGGATGGACTGGAGGATGGGCGTTTCGATTTCGATGAATTCGCGCTCTTCGAGGAATCTGCGCACCAGGCTGATTATCCGGGCGCGCGTGCGCATGATGGCAAAGGCCCGGGGGTTGGCCACCAGGTCCACATAGCGCTGTCGGTACCGGGCTTCCACATCAGTCAGGCCGTGCCATTTTTCCGGGAGCGGACGGATGGACTTGGTGAGCAGCGTGAAATCTTTTCCGTAAACGGTCAGCTCGCCGGTTTTGGTGCGGAAAATTTTGCCGCGCGTGCCGATGAAATCGCCCACATCGAGCTGCTTCAAAAGCCACTGTTTTTTTTCCTCCAGGTCGCTGCGGTTGAGATAGACCTGGATTTCGCCGGTGCGGTCTTTCAGTCCGAGGAAATTGGTTTTGCCCATGAAGTTGAGTCGGAGGATTCTTCCCGCCACGGAAAATTCCTGGCTGATTTTTTCCAGCTCCTGGGCGCTTTGCGCATCAAACTTCGCCCGCAAATCCCTGACCAGGGTATCAGGCTTAAAGCTGTTCAGGTAGGGATTGAATCCCTGCTTTAAAATTTTTGCTATCTTCTCGTATCGTTGCCGGATGATTTCGTTTTCTTCAGTCACTTCCGCTCACTCGCCTCCTTTTTGAGATAGGCCAGCACGAACTGTTCGAGCTCGCCGTCAAGCACGGCCTGGACATTGCCGGTTTCCAAGCCGGTGCGCAGGTCTTTGACCATCTGGTAGGGCTGGAGCACATAGCTGCGGATTTGGGAGCCCCACTCGATGTCCTTTTTGTCGGAGTGGAATTCTTTTTCGATTTTTTCGCGGCGCTCGGCCTGCTCGCGTTCGTAGAGGCGCGCCTTTAAAATCTTGAGCGCGGTGGCGCGGTTCTGGTGCTGGCTGCGCTCGTTCTGGCACTGGACCACGATGCCGGTTGGGAGGTGGGTTATGCGCACCGCGGTGGATGCCTTGTTGACATGCTGTCCGCCCGGGCCGCTGGCTCGGAAGAAATCGATTTTCAAATCCTCGTCCTTAAGCTCGACATTGACCTCTTCTTCGATGTCCGGCATGACAAAGACCGCGGCAAAGGAGGTGTGCCTTCGCTTGTTGGCGTCAAACGGGCTGATGCGCACCAGCCGGTGCACGCCGCGCTCGGGCCGGAGCCAGCCATAGGCATGGCTGCCCTGGACCGTGACCATGGCGGACTTGATTCCGGCTTCCTCCCCGGGCTGGAGGTCAACCACCGCGGTTTCAAAGCCCAGAACCTGGCAATAGCGGAGATACATCCGGAGCAGCATATTGGCCCAGTCCTGGGCCTCGGTGCCCCCGGCCCCGGCATTGATGGATAGAATGGCGTCCTTCAGGTCGTGCTCGCCGGCGAAAAGCCTCTCCGCCTGCCAGCGCTCAACCTCTTTTTCCGAGGCGACGAGCGCCTGCCCTATCTCCTGCTCCAGGCCCTGCTCCGGCTCCTCCTCGGCCAGCTCAAGCAGCACACGGAGGTCGTCAACATCCTGGACCAGCTTATTGAAGCGCTCCACCTGGTCCTTGAGCAGGGCGAATTCCTTGTTCAGCTTTTTGGCTTCTTCCGCGTTTTGCCAGAGGCTCCCATCATTGAGCTTGCGCTCCAGCTCGGCTATGCGTTTTTTCCATCCCGCGAGGTCAAAGATAACCTCGCATTTCCTGGATTTGTCCCTGGATTTTATCCGCGCGTTCCTGGTATTCACCGGTCAGCATGGCTTCCTCCCAATTCCGCTTTGGGCTTTTTAACAAGGATAAACGCAAGCGCGGCCAAGGTCAAGCCGAGGCAGAGCAGCGCGAACCAATCTCCGAGCCGGGTGTAGAGCGTGCGGATGGACCCGGGCCTGACCATGCCTTCAAGTTCGGCGATTTCGTAAATTTTGCTTTGCGAGATGATTCTTCCGCACGGGTCGCAGATGCCGCTGATGCCGGTGTTGGCTGCGCGGATGAAATAGACGCGGTTCTCCACAGCGCGAAAAACCATATTGGCAAAATGCTGATAGGGCGCGCTGGTGGGGCCGAACCAGGCGTCATTGGTGATGGTGCTCATAACTTGGGCGCCGGCCTTCACGAATTTGCGCACCAGGTTGGGGAAGATGACCTCATAGCAGATCACGCAGCCGATTTTGTAGGAGCCGGTGTCAAAGACCTCAATTTTTTGTCCGGGGTTGGTGTTTCCGGTGTTGCCCTTGGCAATGGCATCGACCCAGAAGAGGAGTTTTTGCGCCGGGACATATTCCCCGAAGGGCACCAGGTGCATCTTATCGTATCTTCCTATCAGCTCTTCGCCTTGGGGCGAAAGCATGAACGCGCTGTTGTAATATCTCATCCGGCCGTTTCCCTCTTGCTTGGCGATGGAGCCGAAGAGGAAATAGGCATTGAAAGCGGCGAGCGACTTAGAGACGGAATCGCGGTTGTCCCACGCTTGGTTGAAGAAGGTGGTGACCGCGGCTTCGGGCCAGACCAGGAGGTCGCGGGGCTGTTGCAAGAGGTCTTTGCTCAATTCGATGTGGCGGACCAGGGTGGCCCAGAAAAATTGAGGACTCCACTTGATGGACTGGTCAATGTTGCCCTGGACGATGCCGACCCTGATTTCGGTCTTTGGCGCAAAGGCGGCGTCCACCTTTTGGATTCTCGCCTGGCCGAAGATAATCGCGGCGATAAAGCAGGCGAGCGCCAAACCGAACTCCTGCCAGGCTTTGCGGGCGGGAGGAATTTTTTCGAAAAGCGCTGCAACTCCGAAATTGACCAGGGCCAGAAGCCAGGACACGAGATAGACTCCGCCCAGTTCCGCGACCTGGATGGCCTGGAGGAATTTATACTGGGACGCTCCGAGCAGCGCCCAGGGGAATCCTCCGAGCGGGAAATAGGTCCGGAGATATTCGAGCGCGACCCAGAGCGATGGGCCGAGCAGAATCCGCGGAATTGATGACCTCTGCCTGAAGAGAGAGAGCATTCCTGCGAAGAGCGAGACATAGCAGGCGAGAATGAGCACGAGCAAAAAGAGCGCAAGATAGGCAACCGGCTTTGACATATTGGCGAAGTGAATCATGCAGTAGGGTATCCAGTAATAAATCCCGAAGCAGCCGATGAAGCCGGCGATGGCTCCAAGCAGGAACGCGTTTTTCGCGCTGGCGTCTTTGAGAGCGATGAGCAGGGGCGCGAGCGCGAACCAGGCCGCAGGCGTGAGGATGATTCCGCGGGGCAGAGTGAAGCTCAAGAACATCAATATGCCCGAGAGCATGGCCAGGCCGAATTGGGTTCCGGTTATTTTTTGCGGCGCGTTCATTTTATTTTTCCAGATGATGAAGCAGTCGCTTTTCCCTGGCGCGCATTTTGCGGGCCTCTGCTCCTCCCCGGGAGTGCTCGTAGCCGAGGAGGTGGAGCAGGCCGTGAATCAAGAGCAGGTTCAATTCGTGCTCCAGGGAATGGCCGCGCTCCCTGGCCTGCTCTCCGGCTTTTTCCACGGAGATGACGATGTCTCCCAGCACCGGGTCATTGGGGTCGGCGAATTTCCCTTCGCGCTGGGCAAAGGCCAGGACATCGGTGGGCCGGTTTTTTTTCCGCCAGGCGCGGTTCAGGCTCTGGATTTGGGGGTTATTCACGAGCAGGATGCTTATTTCCGCGGGGCTAATTTCCAAGCCGTTTAATAACTTCCGTGTCTTTTGCCGGAGCCTGCTCTTTGTTATTTTTTGTTTCGAGCGGTTCTGGACCAGTATCTGCGCCGTTTTTCTTGGCAAGCTGCGCTCCTTTTTCCACCGGCTGGGGGTAGTCGGGCCGGGCATGATACATTGCTCCCAGGACTTTGACAAAGGCCTTGGACATTTCATGGAGGTCCTTCAAGGTCAGCTCGCACTCCTCCAGCTGGCCGTCCACGAACGCGCGGTTGACCAGGTTCTGCACCATGCCCTGGATTTTGGCCGCGGTGGGGTCGCGGAGGGTGCGGCCCGCGCTTTCCACGATGTCCGCGAGCATGAGGATTCCGGCCTCGCGGGTCTGCGGCTTGGGCCCGGGATAGCGGAACTCCTGCTCGTCAATGGTATCGACCTCGGGATTTTCCGTCTCCTTGGCTTTTTCATAGAAGAATTTGATCAGGCTGGTGCCGTGGTGCTGCTGGATGGCGTCGGTGACCTCACGGGGCAGGCGGTATTTTTCAGCCAGGTCCACGCCTTCCTTGGTGTGCTTAATCAGAATCAGCGCGCTCATGGTGGGCTTGATTTTCAAGTGCGGGTTTTTCTGGTCCCACTGGTTTTCGGCGAAGTAGTTGGGCATCTCCATCTTGCCGATGTCATGATACATGGCGGTGACGCGGCAGAGGATAGGGTTGGCGCCGATGGCCTCGGCTGCGGCTTCCGCGAGATTGGCCACGGCCAGGCTGTGCTGGTGTGTGCCCGAGGCCTTGAGACTCAATTCCTTGAGCAGGGGATGCTCCTGGTTGAGCAGCTCCAGCAGCTTGATGTTGGTCGAGAATCCGAAAACGGATTCCACCGCGG
>Ga0315282_10002008_pt1 | contig 38050 bp, 39 predicted proteins | sample YL17G07_20_MG_FD_203693 | JGI IMG/M metagenome (GOLD analysis project Ga0315282, IMG submission 203693) | Sediment microbial communities from Yellowstone Lake, YNP, Wyoming, USA - YL17G07_20 | ecosystem: Environmental > Aquatic > Freshwater > Lake > Sediment | place: USA: Wyoming | collected... | reverse complement strand
CAGGAAACGACCAGTACAACCAATCGGAGAAGACAACGAACCTCAACAACCACATCCATGCCGGCCTTACGATCCTCTAACACGTACCTGTCATTGAACCAAAACAGATTTTTCACACAGTCTCTATTCGGGCCAGTCGTGAACACGAAGCCAACTAAATCGTTCCCCTGGAATCTGGCGAGAGCGCTCGCACTGGTCAAAGTAGTCAGCCAAACCGTCCGCATACCCATCCACGTCAACATGGGCATGGGTGTCTGCGGCGTACCTATGACAGAAATCCCGCCCGTAGATGCGGTAACTAGAGCAGCCAAGGCGATGATAACACTAACAGACATCGACGGCATATAGCTAGGAGTTGGCGACGTAGGAGGTATCGACCTCCCATACAGATTGTGCTTCGGCATGGGTGGTATAAGAACTGCAGGAGATCTCGTGGCAAGAGCTCAAATGGAAAAGAAGCTCAGGATACACGATGCGAAAGCATACGTTGCGAAGAAACTTGATGTCGACGTGATGACGCTGTCAGACGAATATGCAATGACAGAAGTGAGGAAGAAACTTGACATCGGCCTCATCACAGGGCTCACCGGATACGCGAAGGGTCTTGCGGCGAAAGCTAGAATCGCACAGAGATGCGATTTCAAGATAAACTCCGTCACAAGGCTCTTCGAGAAGACTGCGGTTCACCGAACATGACGTCGCCAACATTGGACCAATCGAACGCGATCCAGCATTCGAGCAAACCCCAACGCCAGTGACTTGACGGAAAGAGTCGAGCAGCTCGGTTCGACCGTCGAGGATGAGTTAGCCCCGTCAGCGCGGGGCTGGCGTCGTTCGCAAAACAGAACACGGAATGGCTGACGCGTTCTGAAATAGGATGCGATGAGGCTGTTCCGTATTCCTAGTTTAGCTAGGCTAGTCTGAATTCTTGAACTGGGACTCTTTTTCTTAATCTAGTGTCCTGTAACTAACGGATGGTTGATTATGATTATTCAAGCAAAGATGCGTCATCAGGAGAACTAGGGAATGAATCTCGGGCAGTAAGCTGGATAAACGCACCGTCTCGCTCAACTTCCCTAGAGACGGCGGTGCTTGTTAATACAAGGTAAATCTGTTACAGCACACTAGCCATCTTGAACAAGCCTTCCTTGAAGCGATCCGCAGTGCCCTAGTATGATTGCGCGACCCCAGCGAGTCCTGACTTCGGCAGGATGACCGAGGAGACAACGTTCGCCTCTCTGATTCTCTATGCCGTCGACAAGGAGAAAGGAAGCCCTCCATCTTGCTGAATCCCATGAGGCGTAATGCCTGTCTTCTACTCAGGGGCTTCCCCTGAAGCGCTTGTTCCACTACAAGATTGAGTGTGAGAGCCGAATATACGTGGGTCGTGTGCGTCATGAGTCTCTCCATTCTTCTCCGGTTCACTATAGAGTCACAAGTGCATTGGAATGGTCATGTTGTCTGATGAAACCGAGTCGCCGCGCAGGGGATCACCAATCTTCTGCCCGATACAAGATCTCGCCGCCGATGACGGTCATCAGAACTCTCAGGTGGTTGAGATCCTCAACGGGCGTGCTGTACATGTCGTCTGACCAGACGACGAAGTCGGCGCATTTGCCTACTTCGATAGAACCGATCTTATCTTCCCATCTGAGGCACTTTGAGGCCTCAATCGTGTAGCTCCTGAGGGCTTCTCTCACAGTTACAGCTTCGTCGGTGCCGAAGGGATTCTCGCCATAAATCCCCTTCAAAGGTCTCCTTACGCAAGCACTCCATAGGCCGAATCGTGGAGCCAAAGGAGCAACGCTGGTGTCCGATCCGTTTCCAGTGGTCACGCCATTTCTGATCAGAGTCTTTAACGGGATGGCTTTCCGGGCTCTTATTGGGCCAAGGTTTCCCGCGTAATTGTCTCCCAGAAAGTAGAGAAATGGAGACTGAGTTTCGACGACTACGCCAAGTCTTCTCATCTCACGAATCGCCTCTTGGCTTGGAATGATCGCGTGAATGAGGCTGTGGCGGCGATCACCCGGTTTCTTGAGAAGAGCTTTCTTTATCGCGACAAGAGCTGTGTCGATAGCTCTGTCTCCTATGGCATGGATTGAGACCTGCAATTCTGCGTCATTTGCAGATTCGACGATGCTCTCGAGGTGAGCGATGTCAATCACAGGGTATCCTTTGTTGCCGAGGTCCACGTCGAAGAAATTTCTGTTCCAGTCTTCATGCATCCAGGCTGTACGTGCCATGGCACTGCCGTCCACAAAGATCTTGACAGTTCCCAACCTTAGCCTTTCGCTGCCAGGTTCCTTTAGCCGTCCGGCAATGTTCTTGAGAGTCTCAACATTCGATACGGCATAGGCGAACACGGTCCTGATCTTCAGCTCGGACCGGCGGTCGACGTTCTCATATGCCTCAAGGTAAGGTTCGCAGTCACCGTAGACTCCGCAATCCTTGATTGCAGTGACGCCCTCCCTAGCCCATTTCTCATTCATGGCCTTGATGCTAGTCTCTATTTGAGATACAGTCCAAGGGGGGACGTGTCTGAGAAGCAGGTTCATTGCCCCCTCTTCTAGCAGAACTCCGTTAGGTTCGTCATTTTCCTTCACTATCGTGGAGCCTGCAGGCGCGATGGTTTCTTTGGTTATGCCCGACATTTCTAGGCCTAGAGTATTGGTCGCAAGGTAATGACCGCTCTTGTGCATGAGCACGACAGGGTTGTTGGGTGACACCGGATCGAGATCCCATCTGGTAATGTGGCGCCTCTCTTCGAAGAGTGCCTCATCCCAGCCCATTCCATTGATCCATTGTCCTTTGTCCACATGCGAGGCTCTATCCAAAATCAGCTTGACTGCCTCTCGAATTGACTTCACGGCCGGGTAACTCAGGTTCAAAGAGTACAGGTCACCAAGCCCGGCCTCTGCGCTGTGGTTATGCGTGTCTATGAGACCTGGGGTTACGGTCCTACCTTTGAGGTCAACAACCCTCGTATCGCACGTTAGTAGGTTCCTCACTGCGTCATTGGTCCCTACTATGATGATTACGCGATTCTTGACAGCAAAGGCTTCGGCGATTGAATCATTCTCGTCACAGGTTATGATCCTGCCATTTACTAGCGCCAAATCGCACTTCATCTTTCTCTGCATAGTCTCTGCCTCGCGATGTCCGTCTTCTGAAGAATGCGTTAGGGACTCTTTAGATCTCTTCTTGTTCGAACTGAACCTGCTTTCTGTCTACTGTCCTCGATCAGATGACAGAGCGTTGACTCGTTTTCCTAACAAAGACCGTTGGGTAGTCGGCACTTGTCCCGCTGTTGCCAAAGATGACCCGTTCTAGTCCGAACAACTCCAGATCTGGAGAGGTGTGGGACGTAAGAAGGATGAAAAACTTCACTGGCACTATCCCCCAGTCGAAGAATACTACATTGTGCTCCGAGGAAGATTGGCTCTAGCGATAGGAAATAGGAGAGTCTCCGAGAAAGAGAGATGCTCAAGGTCGCGCCGAACGTGATCGACCAAGTCTGCAAATGCAGTCGGCGCACCGAGTATCTCACTATTCGTGCCCCAGCATGTAGTGAAGGCAGCAAGACAGAACTGAGTTCTGAATCTCGTCGTCAAATCCAAGTCAAGACTGGCAATAGAACCCCCAGCTCTACTCGTTTCTGATTTACGGAGTCCACAAGGTTCGAGGTTGCCGTTTGTTGGCATAGGCGTGGCTGGATCGCTGATATTTCTGGTTGCAGACCTGTTCCGCGACTGTGATTGGCTGCTAGAGATTGGAGAAGGGTCAACGAGGGCCTCGTAAAGCGTGGCGAGATCCTCCTCGACCTACGCATCCTTGAACGATGGGATTCCGAGCTGGAGAGGATGAATGCTAGGAAGGAGGGTGGACGATACCTCTACCCCGGCGTCTTCATCAGGCTTCTAGGCTACCTACGCGTGCTCTTCCACCTCCCTTACAGGCAGACGATTCTAAAGTCTTATATTCGCTCTTTGGACAGAATGGGATTGCGTGAAAATGCTATGTTATACAGGCAAATCCTAGCAATTGGAATAGCAACTGTGCTGATAGCGAGTTTTGCATTGCCCACACAGGTGTGCGGCGCCCCTCAGAATATCCTCAAAACTACCACATTGTTGGAGGACCTGACTACTCTCAACCCTCTCGTAGGGAATTCCATCACAGACTGGTGGGTGTATATGATTCTCTACGACAGGCTTGCCACCTTTGCACCGCCGGATCTTCATCTGGAATCTTGGCTCGCTCAGAGCTGGGAGCATAGCCCTGACGGACTAGTCTGGACTATTCACCTTGTCGAGAATGCCAAGTGGCACGACGGAACTCCACTTACTTCGGCGGACGTGCAATTCACCGTCCAATATGTGAAGCAGCATGAGGTTACCATATGGATGGATGAAGTGCAAGACATAGTAGATGTCCAGGCTCCTGACCCCCATACAGTCGTGATAAGGACGACAATGCCACTCAGTAACCTACCCACCTACGTCTTCGCGAGAATACCTATTGTGCCGAAGCACATCTGGGAAAAGATCGACAAACCAAAGGAATATGGCAACGACAAACCCGTCGGGAGTGGACCCTACACCTTGCTAGAGTACAAACCAGGGCAATACATCAGATTCGGAGCATTTGACGGCTACTGGAAAGGCAAGCCTCACGTGGACGAGATACTGGCCAAGATGGAGATCCCCATGGACGTGATCCTCATGGAATTGAAGAAGGGCGACCTTGACATGGCCAGCATCGACACCCCGTATGTTCCTGATGTTGAGACGGATCTCAATCTCAAGGTCGCGGTCTCGAAAGGTATCTACTACGACCACTTGCTCCTCAACACCAAGAGGTATCCATTCAGCATTAGGGAATTCAGACAAGCACTGGCATACGCGATTGACAAGAAAGACCTGATAGATAGAGTCCTACTTGGCTACGGCGACGCGGTGGACGCTCCCGGAGGAGTGCCAGCGCTTGACTTCTGGTACAATAAGGATGTCACAAAGTACCCATACAATCCCGATAAGGCAAAACAGATCTTGGACGGTCTTGGATTTGTGGACAAGAACAAAGACGGCGTGAGGGAAACGCCCAACGGGACGAGGCTGGAATTTGACATTCTCAACTTAGCAGGCTATGCACCTTACGTCAGGATGGGTGATGTCATAGCAGAGCAGCTGCAGAAAGTCGGCATCAGATTCGTGAACAAGCCCGTGGAATGGGCAGCTCAATCCAAGGCATGCAACGAAAGAGACTACGACGTTATCGTCTGGGGCTGGACCATTTCTCCAGAGCCGGGTCAATACCTTGGCCAATTCACACTGACAGACACATACTGGAGTTTCGGAGAATGGCACAATGCCACCTTCAACGCACTCTTCGACCAACAGAAAACCGAGCTCGACATCAACAAGCGCAAACAACTGATATTCAAACTTCAGGAGATCTTGGCTGAAGAACTGCCAGTGCTCCCGATCTGGACCATGAGCATAATCGAGACCTACAGACTGGACACGTTCACCGGCTACGTTCCGGCAGCAGGCGGAATCGGAGGAATATACAACAAGGTCACATGGCTAAACATAAGACCCGTAACAGAGGCTCTCGCTACTGAGACAGCAACAGCAACAACAGTATCACAGGTAGTCGAAGTAATCCCAACATGGGTCTACGCTGTGATTGCGATCCTCGTCGTCCTACTAGTGTCGGTCGCGGTCCTTGCAAGGACAAGGAGACGTTGAGTTCCTCCTCAAGCTTCAGGCAATACTTCACACGGAGGGTCGCACTCACAGCGATAGCCTTTTTTTTATCTTGGTGACCAATTTCGCTCTTCCTCGCCTCATGCCTGGAAGCCCGATAGACAGGTTTCTGAAGGACCCGGCTCTGACAGAGCAAGAGCGACAACTCCTGCTCAGGGACTTCGGTCTTGATCAACCCCTGCAAGTCCAGTTCGTGCTGTATGTTCTCAACACATTCCATGGGAATCTTGGCATCTCATTCAGGTACTATCCAAGCAGCGTGATGAGCGTCATTGTGTCGAGAATCCCATGGACGCTATACCTTCTGGGTGTATCGTATAGTCTGTCGATACTGATTGGGGTGCTTCTGGGGGCCGTAGCGGGCTGGAGACGTGGGAGCAAGGTAGACATGTCCACTCTCGCTTTGTGCTTCATAACTCGTTCTTTGCCCGTCTTCTGGTTCGGCATGGTGCTACTACTGATTTTCTCCTTCTACCTTGGAATGTTTCCATCGTCAGGTGCGGAGACCCCAGGTGTTACTATGGATTTGACCGAGCACATCTACGATGTCGCAAGGCACTCGGTCTTGCCGATGGCAACGATCGTATTCATATTGCTAGGTCCCCCAGCGCTGCTAACGAGAAACCTGGTCGCTGATGTCTCCGACGAACAGTACATCTATGTTGCAAAGAGCAAAGGTCTGCCACCCAGGATTGTGCTGTTCAAGCATGCGCTCAGAAATGTAATGCTTCCGATATCATCGTACACAGCAGTCCTGCTCGGTTACATAGTAGCTGGAGCTCTGTTCACAGAAACAGTCTTCACATGGCCAGGCGTCGGCAGGCTAACTTACGAGGCTGTGCTCACGCGTGACTATCCTCTCATTCAAGGGATTCTGCTATTGACTGCGGTGAGTGTGTTGCTAGCGAACTTCCTAGTGGACATCCTTTATTCCTACTTTGATCCCAGAGTGAGACATCAATGAGGTTGCAGACGTTTGCCGAAGCTTTAGGTCGTCGTAGGAGCGCCGTGGCCGGAATTGTCCTCTTTTGCATCCCGCTCGCCATGGCAATCTTCGCTGGATGGATCACACCATTCAGTCCAAATGCGATGGTCGGGGCGCCATACGAGAAGCCAGGTACAACTCACATATTAGGAACAGACGACATAGGCAAGGATCTCTTTTCTCAACTTGTCTACGGTTCCCGAACTTCGCTGACAGTTGGAGTACTTTCAACCGTCATAGCAATGATTCTTGGAGTATTAGTGGGAATGCTCGCGGGCTATTCGGGAGGGTGGTTGGACGAGGTCTTGATGAGATTTACAGATGTGGTGCTGACATTTCCGTATTTGATTTTTGTCATCGTACTCATAGCATATGTCGGCCCTAGCATATGGAACATGATCATTTGCATAGGTGTACTTGCTTGGACGACGATAGCTAGGATGGTGCGATCCCAGGTACTCTCCTTGAAGACTCAGCTCTATGTCGAGGCTGCCACTGCTCTGGGCGCAACCAACCGATATATCATGTTGAGATACATTCTCCCCAGCTTGACGGTACTGCTCATACCAGTTGCAGTACTCACAATCGTAGATGGCATTCTTACGGAAGCTGGATTAAGTTTTCTGGGGCTTGGTGATCTTACGCAACCTAGTTGGGGCTTGATATTGTTCTATGCAGCGGCTAGAGGCGGCTTTGTGAAGGGGTCTTGGTGGTGGATCGTCCCGCCCGGCTTGATGATAGCCATTACCAGTCTGGGACTCCTCTTCACCGGCCAAGCTCTGGACGAAATCCTGAACCCGAGGAAACAAAGATTCTGACAAAACCTTATCCTCTATCTGACGAGATGGCATGCGACGTAGCGATCAGGTTTGACCTGTATGAGCCCGGGGTCGACCTGCTTGCATACGCTTTGCGCCTTCAAGCATCTTGGATGGAATCGGCAGCCGGCAGGCAGATCCACAGGCGTGGAGACCTCGCCTCTGATGAGGATCTCCCTTGGCTTCAGTCTGTTGGCTGGATCCGGTTCGGGAACGGCTGCGATGAGGGCCTGCCCGTACGGGTGTAGTGGCGCTTCCACGATCTTCTCAGGTGTCCCCATCTCCACGATTCTACCTAGGTACATTACAGCCATCCTATCACAGAAGTACCGCGCCAATGAAAGGTCATGTGTGATGAAGAAGTATGTCAATGCATGAGCTTGCTTTATGTTTTCCAAGAGTTGGAGAATCTCGGCCCGCACAGACACATCTAGCATGGAGACAGGTTCATCTGCCACAATGAACTTGGGTCTCAGTATCAGAGCTCTCGCGATTGCAACCCTCTGCCTCTGACCACCGCTGAGTTCGTGAGGATATTTTGTGAGGAAAACGTCTGGCGGAGTGAGCCTGACCTCCTCTAGAGCTGCGCAGATTGACTCGAGTCTCTGCTCCGGGCTTCCTGCGATGTTGTGTATAACAAGGGGTTCCTCAAGCGCTTTCCGGATAGTCAACCTGGGATAGAGCGAGGAATACGGGTCTTGAAATATTATCTGCATCTGCTCACGTATGGACCTGAGCTCCCCGGGAGGCAGAAACGTAATGTCCTTCTCATCGAAGACTATGCTCCCTGAAGTCGGCTCAATGAGTCTGACTATCAATCGACCTGTAGTTGTCTTGCCGCATCCAGACTCTCCCACCAATCCGAATACTCCACCGCGTTGAACTTGGAAAGAGACTCCGTCGACAGCGTGTACATGTTTCTCAGCCTTCCGTCTTACCATGTCCGCAAGTCCTCTGCGAACCGGGTAGAACTTCTTCAGATCCCTTACGGTGAGCAGTGTTTGCATCATTCCTACCGCGCTAGCCTATGGCATGCCACGTAATGGTCGGGTTCGACCTCTACGAGTTCAGGCTCGACTTGCTTGCATAGGGCCTCCGCTTTCAAACATCTCGGGTGGAATCGACAGCCAGGAGGTAGTTTTCCCGGATCCGGCGGGTTTCCTAAGATGAGTTTGGGAGCTTTCTTTGGGCCGTGGAGTCTGATGACACTCGAGATCAGTCCTTCAGTATACGGGTGAACTGGATTTGAGTAGAAGGAATCAGAGGGGCCCACCTCCACAAACTTGCCTGCATACATTGTGGCGATTCTCTGCGCAAGTTCCGCGATTACACTCAAATCGTGAGTTATCAAGATCAGAGAGATGCCAAGCTTATGTTGCAGGTCCTTGAGCAAATTGAAAACTTGCGCCTGAACTATCACGTCGAGAGCAGTAGTGGGTTCGTCGGCAACCAAAAGCGCTGGATCTGATACGAGGCTCATGGCTATGAGTACTCTCTGTTGCATGCCGCCGCTGAGTTCATGAGGGTATTTCTTGACTATGTCAGATTGTAGGCCGACTAGTTCTAATTGCTTTCGGGCGATTTCGAGGGCGGGACTCTTACTCATGTGTCGACCGTAGATCAACGGTTCGATCATCTGATAGCCTATCGTGTACACAGGATTGAGTGATCCCATCGCGCCTTGGAAAATCATAGCGATCTTTTTCCATCTTATCATATCATTAACTTGCGACTCGGCTAAGGATGTCACCTCGCAGTCTTCCAAGAACACCTTTCCGGAAACAATGCGTCCCGGCGGCCTGACCATGCGAATTATGGAGGAAGCCAAAGTGCTTTTCCCACAGCCTGATTCGCCTGCTATTCCGAGCGTCTCAGCTCTTTCTAGAGTGAAGCTGACACCGTCCAACGCTTTCAATACACCGTAGCGAGTGAAGAAGTACGTCTTCAGGTCTTGTACATCTAGAACTGATCTCATCCACTACCAGCGTGTGGTGCCAGAATGCACGCCTATAAAGCTTCGCGACGAGCTTGCATGAAAATGCGCTGTGTGGGTATTGCGGTCATGAGCGTCAGAGCATTCGCTTCTCTCTCCTTCTACTCAACGAAAGATTCAGCTCCGTTTGGCGACTTTCTTGCGCAACACATGCTATCCTAGATGCCGCCTACGAGCGCTCTTCAGTTCTCCGAGATCCGGCCATTGAGATTTCGGATTTTCTTTCGACACCCGAAGGAGAGGCTAGGTGGCTATTTCTGGTGAAGTAACGGTCGCTACAAGGGTGCAATACAGCAACGAGCTACCGCGTGATGGCTCCAAGTCTGACAGATCTCCCGTACAGCGTTCTTCTGACGCAGCTACCCTGTCAAGACTATTGCTCTGTTCTCGCCAGAATCTGGATGCATTTTGCCATTACTGCACAAGTATCCAAGACACACCAACAACCGCTGCCATCCAAATGGCCTATGCACCCACTTGCATAGGCATCCAGTGAAACACTGGATTCCGGCACATTTGCATATGTTGCTAGAGAATAACCCGTCCCGGCTACCTCATTGATTAGGTGTGCCAGATACTCGTAGTTCTTGACTCTCTGTGCTGTCGAGAGCCCTGTCACCCCTTCGTCTTCATATGCTTCTAGATGAACAGAGGTCAGAAGCATCCGTTGATATACAACGACAGCCGGCAGATTGTTTGGCAGAGAGGCGAATGTTGACCTTACCTCGCCAGGCATGCCAGCAGGAGTCTGCCTCCACCCCCTAGTAGGTCCGCCGTAATATATCGCCTCAAGTCCATTGCTCAGATGAGTCATTGCATAATGTGGCCAATACGCGATATCAGTAATCGGACCTTCGAGGGTTGGGGTTCGCCCGAGCAGGTTTGGATGATTGTAAAGAATCCCTTGCCAATAATAGTCGGTCGCCGCATAGTAGAACCCTGCACAGATGCCAACATAGGAGCCATTGTGACTATCGAGATAGTCTAGGATGTTGTTCTTGCCCTCTGATCCCAAGGAAATCTGTTGCTTGTATGCATCGCCACCCGGTTGGATGTAGATCTTGACGTTGGGATAATCGCCTAGATGGCAATGGGCTCTGACATCTGCGGAGTCCAGTACGACATATCTGACATTCTGGTCCTGACTTTGCCACCAATCAAGAAAATGAACTATCCACGAAAGAGACCAATACCCCACTTCCCCGTAGCTTGTTTCACCGTAGACAACAACGCTCGTGCTCCCCGTTATCGGACACAGTATTGACGATTCGGATGCCGACGACTCAGTAACACATGATCGGTTGATTGTTGATTCGTTTGTGGTCCAAGGGTGCTGATTCACGATCGACTGCTTTTCCGTGAGTACATACACCGAGCCGATTACCGTGGCGACGATCACCAATGCTAATGCTCCTTTCATCCACTTCATTCTCGATCATAATTCTCCGCTTGGTGGCTTGTGACACATGCTTGGCTCCTTGGTAGTTTATTGTTGTGGTCACTGGACCTGCTGGGATACCATGAAATGTGTCCGAGCTTAGGGAATGGCGCATGAGTATCATCTGAGTCTAAATGACAATGGGAAGGAGTGTGTGAGTGAACACAATATGGAAGACGCAGCTCTGAGACGGATCTCCGCCAGAAACAGGCAGGTATCCTCCACCGGGAAGCCTGCAAGTGATCGAGAGAGGAAATCCGTGTTCGCTAGGCAAGCCTCGGTGATGACCACAGACGAAAAACGCGACCAAAGCGGGTGTTATGGCCGCGCTGTAAGGTTGAAGAAGCCGCTTGAATCCGTTGCCCTGCTGGGCCCGAAATCATATCCGACCCGATGTGGTTCAGCCGTCATATTCACAACCGCAATCGAAATCGCATTCTCCCAAGATTGATTGACATGAGCTCTAGGCCTTCTCCCGATCATGCCACTTGTGAAGTGTTGATTTCCAGAACAAACTGGTTCTGCTGTACGAGTCCCTAGTATCTTGACTATCTCGTGAAGCCACAAATACACCTCCTGCGATGCAATAAGGTAGATGATGGTTCACGAAGACGACTCACGCTGATTTGGTTCTGAAGAATGGCAAGATCATCTCAATGGATTCAAGGAATAGGATCTTCGAAGCTGTAGCAGCAAAAGACGGGAAGATAGTTGCTGTGACGTCGAACAAGGGAATTGCTAGATTCATCGGCGAGAACACACGTGTCATAGACCTAGCTGGAAAAACAGTGACCCCGGGCTTGATAGATACTCACAGCCACTTGGCTCTGGCCGGAGTCGACATGATGTTCATACCGGATCTAGCGCGTCCCGAAGTGAAGCGTGTCAAGGAGGTACTCGACATAGTTAGAGAGAGAGCGTCGCAGCTGAAGAAAGGTGAATGGATCACGGTACGAAACTTCGAAGAGCAGTACCTAGATGAGAAGCGCTCCGTCACAAGATCAGAGCTAGATTCGATATCGCCCGAGCATCCCGTTGCAGTCTTTTGCGAAGACGGGCACAGGCTGATCGTGAATAGTCTAGCCCTGCAGTTGGCCGGGGTAACCGCTGATACGCCTGATCTTGAGGGATTCATAGTCAAGGACCAGAATGGACAGCTAACCGGCTTGCTGAGAGAGTCAGCAATGGGATATGTCACCGTCAAGATTCCTCCATGGACTGTTGAGCAACTCGAAGAAGGAATCAAGGCAGCTCAGGAGGAATGGATCAAAGTGGGATTGAGCGCAAACAAGGATCCTGGCCTTTTCGAACCATCTCATCGCATGATCCAAGCTTACAGGAACCTTCACGCAAAGGGGCAGCTGAAAGTTAGAAGCGACGTTTTGTGGCTCACCCACGAGGCTGCGGATATCGACTGTGCGTCTGCTGAGTTCCGTGGTCCCGCGGATGACATGTTGAAAATCGGAGGGATCAAGATCTTTCTTGATGGAGCCATGAGAATAAGGACGGCATGGATGCATGATGAATTTAACGTCGATTACAATCGTGTGGATACCGGCAACAGGGGTTACCCAGTAATCGATCTTGAGCTCTTCAAGAACCTAGTGCTAGAAGCGCACAAGCGTGGCCTCCAAATCTGCATTCACGCGATCGGTGACCGAGCTGTCGACACAGCACTCGACGCGATAGAGCAAGCACTCAAGAAGGCTCCACGCAAGGATCACAGACATACACTCATACACGCTGAAGTCCCGACACGACAGGCCCTTAGAAGAATGAAATCGCTGCGGGTCGCCGTTGAAACTCAGACAGTATTCCTTCACTCCATGGACGACCTTGCTGGGAACCTTGGCCCGAAGAGAGCCAAGAGAGCTATGCCAATGAAGAGCTACATGAAGTTGGGAATAACAGTTGGAAACGGTGCAGATGCCGATTTCTATCCTCTTGCCCCTAGTACTGGCCTTTACTCGGCCTGCACGAGAAGACCTAGGAAGGAGCCTTTTGGACCAAAGGTTTTCGGTACGAGCGAATGTTTGACCGTCCGAGAGGCTCTAAAGACCTACACAACTCTGGCCGCAAAGTGTCTCTTCTGGGAGGACAGGATTGGCTCAATAGAGCCGGGAAAGTGTGCTGATTTTGTGGTCTGGTCAGAGGATCTTTACTCCGTGCCCGCTGAGAAGTTGAAGGATGTCGAGGCAGAAATGACGATCATCGGTGGGATAGTTCACAAAGCGAAAGACTCCAGCCGATTGTCCCCCTGACCGAGCTTGCGGAGCTGGTCTTTCTTTTCTCCCTACATCAAAAGAGAGTCAGTTGTCCCTTCATGACTAAAGTGCGACACAATAATCATGTGTTCTTTGGTCTGTTAGGCAAAGCACACGCACTGTGTCTAGGCTAGTTCGCTGTTCCAGTCTGACGTTCTTTTTCTTCATCCAGCCATCTTGCATATGACTTCTTTGAGGCGCTTTGGAGCCCGAGCCGTTCGATGTGCGGTCGTACCGCATCGACAGTTCTCAATCCTTCATCTACGCCTAATTGGGCCTGTGCTACTCCGGCCAGACCCAAGTTCGGCGGAATTACTGATGAGATGACGTTTGCACCTGAAGCGAGCCGTAGCGCGAGACCCTTCAGCCCGTCGATGTCAAGCGATGCGGGCATCAATTTGTCCTGATGAACCAACCTCATCACGGCCATTGTTGTCATCTCGTCTGCGATTGGCGGAGAATGATGGTATTGCATCGGTGTGCCGTCTTGGGGCACAAAACCCATGGCCCTAACTTGACTTGCTCCCACTCGCTTCATCTCAAAGATGGAATCAACCCGATCATCATAACTCTCTCCAACCCCAAGTAGAATGCCCTCTTCGATGAGTAGGCCCTCTTTGTGAGCCTTCAGTTTCGCTTCCAACCGTGCGCTGTAATCTTGGCCGACTCGGAGCTTCGAGTAAATCCTCTTGTTGTGGGTCTCTTGGTAGAGAGCATACCAGTCAGCCCCAGCTTCCTTCAGGGATCTCAATGCGCTCCGCGGAAGCACACCCGGCGATACCATGATGCCAAGGTCAGTGGCGTCGTTCACGAGTCTGACCATTCTTACGAGCGGTTCAAACCCTTTTCTATGATAAAGAATCGGATCTTCGCCTGAGGTTAAGTCAATCAGGTGAACCCCTGATCTCTCGAGTAGTTGAGCGATCTCGGAAATGCGCTCCGGATCTTTCCGGTACCTTTGACATCTGGTGTTTTGCTTCCTGTAGAAGCAGAATCTGCAGGCATTCCGACAGTAAGTGGAGAAATAGGCAAATCCATAGATGAATACCTGTGCTCCAAGACTGCTCGCTCTTACTTGTGCTGCCGCCGAGCAGAGAGAATAGAATTCTTCTATGCTATTCCATCTCATGAGACGCAGCGCGTCTGTCCTGCTCGGGGGTAGTCCTTTGAGTCCCAGCTCCAGGATCCGATGAACTCTTTGGGATCTTCCGGAACGCGATTGCGGGCGCGGGGTCGTCCTCAGTTGCGGTTCACCTGCCTATAGTGGGTCTCGTGAAGAATATGATCCTGGACACAATTGTCTATCATGTAGAGGCCGATGCGTAGCTATTAGGATGGCCTTTTTCCAAGTCTTCAATTACCCGGTTTGTGTTCTCGATGTCCCACAAACCAACTATTCTCTCGATCTTTTCGCCTCGAAATCTGAACAAGTAGCTTCCTTGAAGCTTGGCCTTGGCTCCAGCTTTGGAGGTCATGTTCCATTGCCAATTGCTCAGAACCTCGTTCTCACTCACAGCTACCGCTCGGACTTCCTCGACTTCCCATCTAACTGATGGGTGCGCAGCGCCCCAGTCAGAATACCACGCCTCAAACACTTTCTGGATGTTTCTCTTGCCGATATACGGTCCGTCAAGTGGCCAACCTAAAGTCATGGAAGCATCCTCAGTCAGCAATGATGCCAATGCTGAAGCATTCATTCCGGCATCGGCATTGTAGTACGCAACGCGAACATCTTTGGTATCCTCGACATTCATCGTCAAGCAACCGAGTCGACCTACTCAATCTGCGACGTACTTATCGGTTTGGGGAAAGCTCTCCCGTGAAGGAGCAAAGCCATAGGCTGATGTATGATGCAGCCTCGTTAGCGGAGATATGCGACAATCAGCGCAGTCACGACGAGCTGGTGCTTCTATTCTCTGCGTAGAACCTGAGCTCGGGAATACTCTTCGAATTCTGAAAGGAATTAACCGTCCCCCCTCAATTTCTTTGTGAACTTGAGCTGCAGCTTCATGTCTTCTATGAGAGTGAGCCGCTCAGCGTGGCTGGGCGTTATCGGCGATTTACACACGTGTGTAATCAGCTCTTTCTGGATGGTTGGGTGAAGCCTATCCAATACCCTCAGCCGATCGTAGACGTAGCTGTCGCTCTTGCTGATCCTGTTTGCAATTTCATGCGATGTCCAGCCTTTAGCCATCAGACGTTTGTAGCCACGGGCCTCGGCGACGGGGTTTATGCGGATGTTGCGTTGAAGGTTTTCAATAAGACCGGTTAGGAAGGTCTCCTCGCTGGAGATATGTTTAACGAAGGCTGGGATTTTTTTCCAACCCAGCCTTTTACAGGCTTCAAGCCTGTGCAGGCCGAAGACAAGCTCGTAGCCGTCGCCTGTGGGCTTAACCATGATGGGTTGGAGCAGCCCGCTAGCCCTGATGGACCCGGCGAGCTCCTCGACGGCGGCTTCGTCAAGGTCCCTCAGAGCGAAGCTGCTGGGTTTAACCCTGTCCACAGGGATCTCAGAAATTCCTGGAAGCCAACTACGACTGCCCGAGATGCGGCGCACACGTGGTCGCCAGACATCCAGACTGTCCCCCAGAAGGCAGGTTTGGCAGAAACGTCTCTGTTCAAGCGACGCTGCTGAAATATGAGGAGAGGCTCCCCCTCAGGAAGGTTAAGGCGACGCTGCAGAGGCAAGGCCTCACCGTGACACCCTCCACAGTCCAGGAGATCATAAGGCGTGTCGCCTGCTGATCGAGACAGTTGATATCAAAATCGCGCCTCGACGGGTGCAGGTGGTCGAGCGGAGACAGAAAGTCGGCGAGTCCGTCAACATAGAAGCTGCCGAGACCCTAGTCTGTGTCGGAAAAGGCATAACCAAGAAAGAGGACCTCACAATCATCAATTAGCTCAGCGGAGCTCTGAAAGGAGAACTCGGATGTACCAGAGCCCTCTCCTCAGACTACCACTGGATCTCAGAGGCCAGAATGGTCGGAATCTCAGGGAAGAGGTGCAAACCAAAGCTTAACGTTTCGATCGGAATCTCGGGACAGATCCAACACACGGTTGGAATACTGGGGTCGAAGCTGATTGTTGCCATCAACAAGGACAAGGAGGCTTCGATATTCAAGATAGCCGACTACGGCATAGTCGGCGACCTGTGCCAGGTCGTTCCGAAGCTAACGCAAGAGATCAAAGGGAAATGAGCCTCTGACTCAGTTGTCCACAGGACAGAGACCCTGTGCCTGAGGGATCAACAACTCCTCATGATGCTCGAGCCCTTACGTGCGAGATTGTCTGAGCTGTTGCACCATCTGGGCCCTTGGGATGGCCCGAGTGACTGGGAGCCGCTTTCATAGATTTACTATTCGTTAGAGGCCTTCTTGCCTAGCATAACGGGCGTTTTTCACGAAAAACTCGTATTCCCTCAGCATAGTCCTCGGTGTCGTATACGCGACGACAAATGGATTGTACCGCCTCAAACGTCTCAGCGCCAATGGGATGCCCCTTCGACAGCAAGCGGAACTGCTCCTTCTAGAGAGAATCGCACAATAGTGATCATGGGATTCGTCGAGCTTCAAGAGTCATCGGCACGGAGATACAACTCGGCTTTCATTGTAGACCCTGCGGGCAAGATAATCGCCCAAGCAGGATACGGCGAGGAGCTGATCTAGGGAGAGCTAGATACCAAGCGATCTAGAAGGGCACGTTATCACGTCGGCTACTTCAGAGACAGAAGACCGGACACTTATGGCCTAGTGGCGCAATCGTCTACCTAGCGTGTGAAGCACAGGTTCCATCTCGTACAGACATCTCGAAAGTGACGGTCTCTCGTAACCCATCACTCAGTGCCCCTAACAGGACTCTGACGAAATGTAATACAGTCGCAAACAATCGACATACAACACTTGTCTTCCCGGGACTCCCCGAGCCTAGTTCAGTAGCAAGCCGACTGCAAAACTGGCCGGAGTCGGCCCCTTAGAGTTCACGTTCGGCGTCTTTGACGGCTTCGGAGAACACGTCTAGACCTTTGTCTATGTGCTCGCGTGTGATCACGAGTGGTGGTAGGAATCTGATCACATTCGGCCAGTGTCCAGCCTTCCACACTATGACTCCGCGTTCAAAGCATTTGGCATGGATCCTCTTGACAAGTTCAACGGCTGGCTTCTTGGTTTTCTTGTCTTCGACGAATTCTGCTGCGACCATCAAGCCCTTTCCTCTGACTTCTCCGATACTCTTGGTCTCTTGTTGCAGGTCCTCGAGTCGTTTCAACATGTGCGCGCCTTCTCTAGCTGAACGCTCCACAAGTCCTTTCTCAAGTGTGAAGTTGATCGCCTCAAGCCCAGCGACGCAGGCAAGCACATTGCCCCTGAATGTTCCTAGGTGGCCGCCGGGATCCCATGTGTCAAGGGTCTTCTTTATTATGCAGCCAGATAGCGGAATCCCTATTCCTCCGACTGCTTTCGCAATGGTCACGACATCCGGAGTTATGTCCTCGTATTCGCAAGCAAACATCTTCCCTGCTCTTCCAAATCCGGACTGGATCTCGTCAACTATCATGACAACCTTGTTCTCGTCACAGATCCTTCTCAGCTCTTTCAAGAAGCCGTCTGGCGGTGTGATGAATCCTCCTTCTCCCTGAATCGGCTCGACGATGATTCCTGCAGGGTCAGTGAGACCTGACTCGGGGTCGTTAAACAGATACTCGACGTATCGGGCGCATTGCATACCGCATTCAGGGTACTCTTTTCCGAACGCGCAGCGATAGCAGTAAGCATACGGGGCGAAATGCACATCCGGAATCAGCGGTAGATTTCCGCTTCTGAACGCTCTCTTTGACGTGACTGCGAGTGCGCCGCTGGTCATTCCATGGTAGGCGCCGTGGAACGCCAAGAATGTGTGACGTTTCGTGTTGAATTTCGCAATCTTCAGCGCTCCCTCCACAGCATCGGAGCCTGTCGGACCGCCGAAGAGGACTCTTGAATTGCCTTTGAGTCCTGCCGGGGCTATCTGTACGAGTTTCTCGATAAATCGAATTCGTTCTGGGGTGGGAATATCCAGAGCATGAGTCAGCTTGTCTAGCTGGCGTTTAACGGCCTCAACGACACGAGGGTTCGTGTGACCCACGTTGAGCACCGAGATCCCAGACATGAAGTCTATGTAAACGTTCCCGTCCACGTCTCTGAGAGTTGCGCCCTTCCCAGCCTCCCAAGCAGTCGGGATGACTATCGGGTAGTAAACCGCCCTACTGTCAACTTCCTTTTGCTTCTCAAGCAACTCTCTTGCTTTCGGACCTGGAGGCTTCACAACAATCTTCGGAGCCTCAGAAAAACTCAGATCAGAAAACTCATCAGCTCTTTCCGGCATCGCATTACACCCTAGATTCCACCCCTTCCCCGCGGCTGTTCTTAAAACCAACGATACCTAGGCCCCGAATCAGGGAACAGTCCAGAGAACTGGGAGGCTTGCCTTGGGAATCTTTCCCTGACCACTCTTTTCCGGGCGATGGCAATCTTCACCCCACGGATTCGACCAGGCCTACCCGACAGTCATTGACTGTGAACCAGTTAAGACCGCTAGGGATTGCGGTCGAGACTTCGCTCAGTCTTCTGTTGTTCAGTCCAAGTGAAAAAGCTCATAGCCTGTTGAGTAGTAACCGATTCGGTCAGGTATGACCGGTTCAGACATGTTCAACTCGGACCTAGCCCGTACGTTTCAAGAAGCTTGGGAAACGTTCCATCGAGCGCTCCGTCTCGAGCCCGATGATTGGAGCAAGACAGACTGGAAGCGTCTAGTGGATCTGTATAGACTGTCCAGAATCACGGATGCGAAGAAGTTTGACGCTCTGAGCAATGAGCTCTATTCAAAGCGATGCGTGCCTGATACAAGAACACTGATCGAGATCGGAGAGTGGAAGGCGCAGAGCAGAGCGCCCATGGTGTTCAGATCTCTAGCTATGGGCAATGGACAACGTACCTTGACAGGATTCAAGGCCTAGCCAAGCGTCATAAACTGAGATGCAGAGACATAGGCTCCGCACTGTGGTTTGTAGGACTAGCAAAGGCTGAGGCTGGGAGCTATGGCGTATTGAACCACGCCTGAGAGGCAGATGTGAATGAACAATGGACAAACCTCGAAGACCCCAAGCGCCAAGTATCTTGATCTCTATAGCATCTCTTAATGTGCCTTGAGCGAGATCATTGCTTTGCTTTACTGTATCGGGCATTACAGCCGCCAAGCTTCAGGATTTCAGGAGAAATGAAAGCCAGGCTGTCTAGGAAATGAGATCTGATCGTCCTTAAATTCTTCACACGGGATATAGCAGGTGTCGAGTCGGGATCCTGGCTTTGTCCCAGATCAGGTTCGGTATCTACTTGCCACAAAGCTCAAACTTCGAAACACTCAAGCGAATGAGCGCGCTTTGCGAATCCCTTGGCTTTGATTCCGTGTGGGTATATGATCATCTGATTCCTCACCATGGGAGGCCTCTTGATGAACAGTATCTCGAAGGATGGACGACTATTACATCGATAGCCGCTCTAACGACCAAGATCAGGATTGGCATCCTAGTGCTGTGCAATACATTCCGATATCCGTCTTTGGTTGCTAAGATGTCATCAACGCTAGATTCGGTTACCAACGGAAGACTTGACTTCGGCATAGGTGCGGGTTGGTACGACTTGGAGCATGAGAGCTACGGCATACCCTTTCCGAGGGCGTCTGTTAGGATCGAAGCGCTTCGCGAAGCCTTGACGATAATTCTGGGAATGTGGACAGAGAAGAAATTCAGCCATGAAGCGCAATATTATCGGATCAAGGATGCCTACAACGAACCGAAGCCCGTTCAGAAGCCTCACCCACCCATCTGGATCGGGGGAATCGGAGACAAAATCTTGAAGGTCGCAGCAGAGTTTGGCGATGCTTGGAATTTTGCGTTCTACTCGGGCAATACTCCAGAAGAATACAGAAAGAGGCTTGATGCTCTGCATCAACACTGCAAGAGTCTAGGGAGGAACCCACAGGACATACTGAACACCTGGCACGGACACATAATTGTGTCCAAAGACGACCATTCCTACCGCATGAAGAGGCAACGATTCCCGCCATCGGAGGCGACTTCACGCGCACTCATCCAGGGAACAACCGGAGACTGTGTTGCGCAACTTCGCCGATTCATCGACGCAGGAGCACAGTACTTCATCTTCACCTATCCGGACATACAGTCAGAGGAGACTCCCCGACTTCTGATCGACGAGATACTGCCCAGCCTTGGATAGAAATGCGACCCAAGTCCACCGGCAACATGAATCTAGAACGGCCCCTAATGGAAACAGACGTTCTAGAAGTAGAAGACGAGGAGGTGCCCCACCCGAACAGACTGTAGATTCAGGCACTGCAGACAAAACGCGGGCAATGTGTCTGATCTCACTTCAGCCCGGGCATCGCAGTCGTGGTTGTGCCATTGAGGCGCAATGCTCGGACTCGCGTAGGTTATATAACAGATGTCGGCTAGTCGTCATGGAACCTGTCAAGATCGCTCTTGCGCAGCATTGTCTCAAACTCGCCAGAAGCTTCGGCGCGTTCAGGGAGCAGATTCTGAGAAATGTTGAGCGCACCTGGAACGCTGATTTCGTGGTGTTTCCCGAGCTCTTTACAACCCAGCTCCTTTCGACTTTTCCAAACTGCAGCTCATTTCAGGCAACAGACACGAAGAGAATCTCAGGGTTTACCGGCGAGTTTGTGGACCTGTTTTCCGAACTTGCGAAGAGTAGAGGCCAGTACTTCGTCGCGGGGAGCCACTTAGTGGAAGATGATGGCGTTTTCTTCAATACGTGTTTTGTCTTTGCGCCTGATGGTGGCATGTTTGGAGGGAGCCCCTGTGACTCGCCTTGGCCGCCCAATGGAGTCATCGCCGAAGGAGAAACCAATCAGGAAACGGTTGTATATGGCGAAGTTGATGTGAGCGAAATATACAGGAATCGCGAAAGAGGAGCAGCCACGACCTTCAATGACCGAATAAGGAGGCAGTCACTCTACTCTTCTGAGTTCTCGAAGCTTACACCCACGATGATCAAAGGCCCTGCGTAGTCAATAAGAGCCAAGCACGGAACAAATAAAGCAAAGTTCCGTGAATCTTCGTGTTTGTGGGAGATGAGCAACGTAAGCATAGCAGCAACGCAGATGCCGATCGAACATTTTGCTGTCGATGCCAACATCAAGAAGGCGATGGCGGACCTGCAGAAAGCGCATAGAGGAGATGCGGATTTCGCATGTTTTCCTGAAGGCTTTCTGACAGGATTCGTTGACGGGGCGTACGCAAGACAACATGCGCAATCCGTAGATGGTCCCATTGTCAACAGCTTCGCAAAGGCTGCTCAAGAGTACGGAATCTATGTCATCATGGGTTCATTCTTCGAGCGCGATGGCACGGATATCTACAATACGTCTGTGCTGATTTCTCCGAACGGTCCTCGGCAAGTACAGGAAGATCTTCTTGTGGCACCAGAGAAGCCTTACACGAGAAGAGGCAGCGAACTTCCTGTCTTCGAAACCAAGTTTGGCAAGGTCGGAATACAGATCTGCTGGGATCTCGCGTTTCCCGAGATCACTAGAACTCTGGCTCTCAAGGGTGCGACGATGGTATTCTGTCCGTCCTTCTGGTTACGGGAGGACAATGCCCTTCTGTCCAAATACACAATTGACACCGAGGGCCGGTTCATAGATTCCTGCTCGCAGTCTAGGGCGATGGAGAATCAAGTTGTCGTGGTCTTCGTTAACTCGGGAGGGAGGCGGCTGTGGAACGGACCTAGGCAGACCTTCGCAGGACATACTCAGATCACTATGCCATTCTACGGATGCCTCGGAAGACTGTCGGCGTTCACAAGCGGAATGCTGCAGAGGGATGTCGATCTCTCTGTCTGCGACGATGCTCAGGGGGTTTACAAGGTACTCGATGATGTCAGAGAAGTGACTAAGAGCAAACCTCTGGCCTGCTTCGCATGAGAATCCCCTGGCTCAATCCAGCGGCTCCAACGAGTATTCCGATCTTCCTCCATGGACATCTACGATGGAACCATTCATATAACTCGCTTCAGGAGAAGCTAGGAAGCAAATTACCGAGGCTATTTCCTCCGGTGTTGCAAATCGTCCCACGGGTATCTGTCTGAGAACTCTGCTTTTCTGATCAGAGGATAGATACTCGGTCATTTCAGTTTCAACAAATCCGGGTGTGACAGCCGTGACGTTGATCCCCTTGGGACCCAGCTCGAGAGCAGCATTTTTTGTGAAGCCAATTATGGCGGCCTTGCTTACCACGTAGCTCACTGAGCCAACAATGCCTGCAAATTCGCCGAAGATTGAAGAAACGTTCACAATCCGCCCGTAGTGTCTTGGGATCATGATCTTCGAAACTTCTCGGGTGCAAAGGGCAGGCCCCCTCAGGTTGACATCAAGAATGTGCTGCCAGGTCTTGAGGTCAAGCTTCTGGATTGGTTCATAGGGGGAAGGTATTCCAGCGTTGTTCACAAGTATGTCTATGCGACCGAATCGGTTTGCAGCCGAACTGACGAGAGTCCTCACGTCTTCCGGGTCTGAAACATCGGCTCGCACAGGCAACGCTATTCCTCCGAGACTGGTTATTTCATTCACCGCCGAGCGGAGGCTGCTCTCGCTAACATCGTCCAAGATAACGCTAGCACCGTTCCTTGCCAACAACAGGGCTGTGCTCTTTCCGATGCCGCGCGCCGCTCCGGTAACAATGGCTACTTGTCCTTCGAGGTCGAACTTCATGATCTGTCTGCCTCATCAGATGCTTGAGTTATCATCATGGTATATCAGAGATAAGAATTGGTGAACTGTCGAAATCATCGATTTCCTTGTCAAGGACTGTGGCATCCTTCCGCGGTCAGTGCACACTTAATGTGACCCACAGTAAACTGGGCACTGGCTCTGAAGGCTTTTATCATGATGTTCGTATACTCCCGGGTATGCCGATCCATTTGCCGCACGGAAGAACAGGTGCGGTGTGTCTGACTCTTGATTTCGACGCCGTGTCGCTCTGGCTCGGGACGTTTGGACTTAAGACTCCCGCATACCTTTCGAGGGGGGAATATGGCGCGCGCGTAGGTGTTCCGAGGCTTCTCTCTCTGCTCGACAAGTACCAAATAAAGACGACGTGGTTCGTACCGGGACATACCGTTGACACATATCCCGAACTTGTACGGGACATCAGTCGTAGAGGCCATGAAATCGCTCATCATGGATACTGCCATGAGAATCCAGCCGCGCTCAAAGAGGAAGAAGAAAGTGGGGTCCTTCTGAAGGGCATTACATCAATCCAAGCTGTGACGGGGCAAAGACCAGTTGGGTATCGTTCACCGGCCTGGGATGTGAGCGACAACACCATCAAGCTTCTGCGTAGCCACGATTTCAAGTACGATAGTAGCCTGATGGCGGACGATTACACGCCCTACAGGTGCCGAATCGGTGACAAGCCATTCACTGACAGAGCCTTCGAGTTTGGGGAAGAGACTGATATCATAGAGTTCCCTGTTTCTTGGTCCTTGGATGATTGGCCACAGTTCGAATACGCCTTTTGGGCTCCATCTGTATGGCCAGGTCTGAGGCAGGCATCTGCAGTCCTTGAGAACTGGGAAGCGGATTTCGAGTACATGTTAGAAAACCTCTCCCCAGGAGTATTCGTCCTGACGATGCATCCTCAGGTGATAGGCAGAGGGCATCGCATGAAAATGCTTGAGAAGCTTATCCGGAGCATGGTATCACGGCCAGAAGTGTGTTTCACTAGATTGGCAGACTTGGCTCAATCGTGGAAAGACTAGGGACTCACATCTGTCGCCCTATGGCGGACTCATTTGTGCTCATCGAGCGGAGGCCCTTTTTCTTTCATCTCCCTGGTTATCCTGATGACATCATTTTGTGAGTACTTGGACTCCGCGTAGAGGTCAACGACGTCGAGTACGGCACACCACAATCCAGTATGAGTGATCATATGACACACGCATATAACGCGTTGGGGTGTCTCGTCTCTTCATCAGCTCGTCTGCCACTAACCTGTTGCATCACCTCTATGATCTAAGGCTGATGCTCCATTGGACGATTGGGGGTAGCAGCAGGCCGTAGCTCCACCTTCTCCACAAACACGCATAAGCGCTCATCCATCAACGGATGGCGCATTCTGACAATTCTAGTGGAGGCGGAGCTTCCACATTCATCTGAAGAGCTCAGAGGCTCAGTGCCAAATAAGTGGTTAAGCCTGCCGCTCAATCCCATCCCGTATCTTGTCACTGATGTTTGTGGTTCGAATGAACTGCTTCCGGACGTGCTTGGGCTTCATGACGCTTGACTCCGAAGTTAACTCCTCGCCTTGCCTCATCCTATGCTCCAAGATTTCCTTGAGATGCCTAGCGCCTTCCTCACTGAACAATGTCAGGTACTGATGTCCACCTTTGTTCAGTTTTTTCCGTACGCGAATGAAAGTCGGTAGAGTCGGGAAGGTGACAGTCTTGTTCTTGTTGTCGATTTCAAGTTCGAGAAAGTCGCCTAATCGTAGCCCATCGTTTCCCGTGTAATCTCCAAGTACTTCTGGTCGCAAGCCTGCGTGCGCGACAAGACAAACGGCGACGCGGGTGTCAGGTGCTGAAACCCTTAGGACCCTGCCAAGTTCCTCTTGCGTTGGGATTTGTTCATCCTTGAGCGTTGGCGTATCGCCGGCGTCTCTGATTCTTACCTTGCCCTTCAACTGCTTGTTGTTGTGTTGAAGCCACGACTTCACTGCTTTGACGATTGACTCGATGTAGCTTCCGGCATGGCCTTCCGCCTCAAGTCTGGTCACATTGTCAAGTGCTAGAGCGGTGAGCGAGGTTTTGTCCATTTCCACGAGTGTCTTTGGCGTGATGTTGTTCTTTTCACAGAACAATCCCAAACGGCGGAGGTAGACGTCCGCCGTGATTATGGACCCTCGTGCGACGTTGTCGTACCAGCGCTTCACTTCAGGGCCCGACAGCAAGTGCCTGTGACGGGATTTCTCTACGGAGACTCGACGGTAACTCATGGAGGAGTTCGTTGTCTGCTTTAAAAAGGGTCGTCGAGGTTCCGAACCTGAATCGTGGTGGGCCCGCCGGGACCCACACCCATTGGGGTTCGGAACCCTACCTATTTTGGGCTCCAAACCTCTCACAAACACGCACAGATGCATTGCCAACTGATTTGCTTTGCGTCTATTACTCAGACCCGGGGATGGGAGTCGAATTTCGGCTTCGATCCCTGAGATCTCGCGCCCTTTGCCTTCATCAAGCCCAAGGAAACAATACCAAGCCCGTGGCTAGTTTGACTTTCCCTAAGGAAGGGTTGCAGCAGAAGGAAACAAGACCCGAAGCCGGCGCTCGATGTATGGATGTCATCATCCCACACAAGATCGAACAAGAAACTGAAAAGGGCCACAGCCACCTCGCCAGTCAAATTCTCCCTCTAAAGAGCAATCTGGAAAAGCGGGAGGCGACAACCGCTCCCATCTGCGACCCCGCGTCCCAACAAGTGGAATGGATTTTGCATCAGGGCGCCTAACTCGTTGCAGTAAGCGAACATGGGCTACTTGGAACTTCTGAGGACCCGAAGCAATCGTCGGCAGGTACATCTGAGGATTGATTCTCCAAGAAATGCTCCTTCTGTGCGCAAGAACCAATATCCCGTCATGTCGTCGTCGATCTATCTTCCTCTGCAGTTGGTTCTCGTAAGCCCCTTAGCAGCCCTACTAACCTGCTGTGCGGGTATGTTGTTTCAAGATAGGAAAGGAGACTGGGAGCATAATTCGCTTCCAGCCAGATCGCGGCTTGTCGCCCCGTGTCAGTCAGGCTAGGCACCTTCTTTCTGCTGACCCGCTGTGTTGCGATGGTCACAAAGCCGATGCCCTCCAAGTATCCAAACGCATCGCCGGCCCGATCGCGTGTTATGTTGTATCTTTTGGCCAGTTTCGCCGCGAAGATCTCCTGCGAAACTTCAGCGTGAGCGGCCTTCTGTGCTTGCCTGTGCAGAACGGCACGTAGAGGGTGGAAGCCTGGTTCAGCGTTCAGAATTTCCACCAGAGCTGGAACTGCGTACGGATGTTTGTCGAATCCGTTGGGAAAGAGTTGCGTCGGGAATGGTCTTTTCTCAAACATGATTATGCTTTTGCTCAGAAGCGAGTTTGCTACTATTTGTAGACAATAGAATACTCCAAAGATGACTCCCGCAACGAACGATCCGAAGACGATCCCGGTAATTATCCAGGAAATCGGCGGCAAGTTGCCCAGCTGCTCATGGTAGGTATCCTAAGAGCCCAATCACGATCATGAGTATCCCTACGAAGAACAGGACTGTTAACGGTATACTTGTTGCTGGTCCCCTAGAACCAGTTCTTCCCAAGTACGCAAAGACCATTACGAAAAAGCCTAGGAAGAACCATACAATTGGGTTTTGGAAGAGAATGGGCATTCGCGCCACCTGTAGGACCGTGGGATCATAGTATTGATGAGATATGCCTTAGCCTTGTCGGTTCGTCCTACAAGGACCTCCAGATGTTGTCGGCCCGTCTTACAGAGTCAGCGTCTAAATCCACGTAATCGTACCGTTATACGACTAAGAATGAGATCGAACAAAGGTCAGTCAACAGCTCTGGCAGCGGTAATCCTAATCGCCCTCATTATCATCGGAGTCGTACTCTGGAGTTCGTATCCTAGACCCCAACCCACACCAAGTGCCATCGGCTTCAAATTGGACTTTCCGAAGTCGATAATTGCCGGTCAGACGGCGATTGCGAACGTAATCGTGACGAACACAGGCGCCGATGCCACCGGTGTAACCGCGGTCGTAGTCTCGGACGCTATTTCGGCAACTTCAACTGCACTTGATATCAAAGGTGGTTCTTCCATGTCTATACGTGTAAGTATTACCGGCAATGATGTGCCTGATGGCCCTTATGCGGTCGTCGTGTATCTACAATATGGCGATGCCTTAGGCTCAAACAGAACCTCCAGCCAAGGTGTATCCATCTATCTTCTCCCAGCACTGCAACTGGCTGATGTTCGGTACAATTGGGACATATTTCATCTTACCGGTAAGAGCACAATCAGTTCTAGCGATTCGACCACCTTGCTGTTCAAGGTGAAGAGTGGAAGTGCTGCTGTGATCTACTCCGGCATGTCACTGAAGACGAGACTTGTCACAGATGTGCCCGGGCTTGCTATACTCAACTCATCCATCCCCATTAGCCCAATTGGACCCAAGGGGCAGACTGGAGACATTGCGATTCAAATCGTTTCAAATCACGCTCCGCCGGGAACGTACAACATTCGACTCTCGCTTCTCTCGAAGGACAATCAATTGATCGCGGAACAAAACGTTCAGATAACCGTAAGGGATTGAGTTGGATTGAAGTCGCCCTTCTTTGGACCCAAGGAGCTGAAGGAGCTAAGCATGGGAGCAGTGGATGTGCCGTCATGAAGAGACTCGCGTTAGGAACGCTCCTACTTGTTCTTGCTTTCTCCACCGTCACTCTGCCGTCGGCAAGATCTGACGGAGGCCAATTGAATGTCTGGAGATCAGACCTCTGGAACGTTGAATACAAGATCTCATACCTCAATGTCAAGCCGGGACAGGTTATCACTCTCGACATTACCTTCACCGCAAACGTTGCAATATACGATTTCAGGCTCGAGGTTCTGTGTGACCCAATCTCACTGGTTAGCGACAATACATGGACGTTCGAGCACATTGCAGCCGGCCTGCCACAGCTACACACGTTTCAAGTGAAGATTCCTGATTCCGCTGCAACGGGAACGAAATACAAGCTCGATTTACTTATCCAGGGGTATAGCGACCCGCCATTGTTCACGTTGCTTGGCTGGCATTTTCGAGGATTGTGGATTTGGACCGAGAAGCCACAGTACACCGGAGATACAGGCAAGCTGCAAGAAAAATCAATTGTGATCACGGTAACTTGAGAAACGGAGTCATGTAACGATTCGCCGTTCACACTCTATGTGCGTTTCTCTCTAATCGTGCGGGCAGTCGAACTCGAATCACGGAGAGAACTCTCATCCCTCACCACGTCGTGCGAAAGTAGACAGCTCGAAGGCTAACTGAAAGCGAAGGACTTCACTGTAGAATCGAAGAAATCGTAGTACTCAAGAACCGGCTTTCCTTCAACCATATGCTGCTTGACTCGCGACTGGTTCATTTGAATCTCAAGCATCCTCAGTCCGTTTCTGTAGAATTTCCGATCTAGTTGAGCCAGAAATTCGGCTGTAAGATCTATCAACTCGTTGATGACGCCCAATGGGTTCCAGGTCTTGTCTTCCAGTTTGACATCCAGCCTCTTCCAGCCTAGGTGAGTTACTTCATCGTTCACCCTAGCTTGGAGTTTCTTCACATTTGGGGTCATTACCGGAGGTTGCCAGCCGCTGACGTACGCCCATGCTTGGGCGTACTTCTTCTCATGCCGGTAGTAGTAGAATTCGAGGAGATTCCGTGCGTGAAGGAGCGTGTGCTCTAATGACAAGTTTACAAGAACCGGGAGTATCTTCTTCTCGGACAGTTGTTTGGCTCGCGCCTGTACTGAGATGTAGAAGTGCGCTGAGTACAGGAGTTCTTCTACTTCGTAAGCAAGATGTTCGTTGATGTAGCGGATTTTTCCCTCCTTATCTGGAATCGTGGGACTTGCCCTCCTATCCGTTGCGGAACATTGCAGCTCGATCCCGAATGTAGGTCTTACGTAAGGTCTTCTGCAAACATCTTGTTGACGAAGCAAGGCTGTGTGTGCTGGTTATCCACGCGCGATTCTTGTAACCACCTTGCGTGTTGCGAGGAAGCGAGCGTTTCAGCGGAGAGGTATCAGGCTCATCGGCATCGACGCCAAAGCACGGATCCACAGATACGACGCTGATGGATGGCGGCTGCTCGGCTGAATTCTGAGTACTGTATTGTTTCAATTCTCGGCTTAGACTCGATGTGCCGTCTCCTTTACCGTAACGGTACGGTATTGGAGGGGTCTAGTGTTGGGTAGGCCTGATGGCGTGCTAGAACATTTCGAAGACGCGCCAATACTGAAACAGTGCACTATTCGCCATCTGGTCTGACCTGGTATCGGCGCATGCAATCTGCTACGTAAGCCTCGAAGTCGTAGTCGTCCTTTCGAACGAAAAGAATTCCAAGCTTGCTGCACAGGTTGCGAATGATGGCACGGACCAGCACGGGGCTGCCAGCACCGAGCAAAGCCGTCAGTGCTGTTTGGAAGTCCCCGAGTCGGTCAGGGATCTCCTCACGCTTGAGGTGAAAATCGTTGCCTAAGCGCTCGAACAGGACTCGCTGTGGCTCGTCGCCTAGAAGCACATGTATGGTCTCGCCAATGGACTCGAGGAGCATACCGCGAAACTCTGTGTCCAGATCCGATGTCTGCAATGCATACGCCAACCGTCAACTGACTCTTTGACGGACGCCACAGTGCTAAGATCAGAGAGGTGCCATGATCGACCTCATAAGGCCTGTGACACACACGCATCAACCTTTGTCACACCGCCTCCTGCGTACGCATGGTTTGACAGCAATTGTCAGCGTGGAGACGAACTGAGGATTAGCCTCACCACTGCTGGGCGTGAATGCATACTGCCATCCTGTCGGAATCTCTGTGACGGTGAGGGTGACTTGGACTGGTTGCGACGAGGAGACGGCGACTGTGAATTGGGCTGTGCTGCCTGGCTGAACGGTGACATGCGCTGACCCAAATGCGATGCTAAGCCCGCCCGTTCCTGTCGTGTTAGTGCCCGAAGTGATCGTCATGGTGGTGGTCGTTGTGGTGGCTTGCTGGAGATACACGTTCAACACTGGATTCGAGAAGTGTTGCAGGATCACGACTGTGGGATTGTAACCCGCCTTCGAGAAAGTGAACGTGTAAGGCGCGTATTCTATGGTGCCGCTGGCAAGTCTCTTGTACTCTTGAGTGGTGAGCCGCGCCGTAGCGTTGACGGCTGCCGCTTGAGTGTGGCCGAGGCTGTCTTGAATGGTGAGTGAGACGCCGCTGATTGGCTGATGTGTGCTCGCATCGTACACGTTCGCGAAGGTGTACCAGAACCCACGAAGCTCACGCAGTCCAAAACGTTCCCGTTCGTGAAAGGCGACGAGGTACTCATAGTCGTGGATGAGAAGAAGCGGCGACTAGTCGTCGAGAAGCTTGAACCTCGAACAGTCTAGACGGTCTTCAACTCAGCTTTCTTGACGATTATGTTGCCTCGCTCGTCTTCAATGAAGGCTATGATGTCGCCCACTTTCACCTTCAGCTTCCTGCGAACCTCTCTTGTGAGGGTGACCCTGAAGCTCGGCTGAACACGGCTGTCGCCCACTAACTTGTCCATGGGCCTAGGAAAATGTCTCTACGGCAGATGATATTATGCGACGAAACGGCGTAACGGCGTACTTATATTTGCTCGCTGACGCCTGTAGATTGGGGTGGCTAGGTCGAGGAAGACAGCAATCATAGTTCTTACACGTAACGAGCATTCGAACACAAGTCTTTCCGACGACGAACTGCGGCAAGAGCTCGAGCGAACCATAACGGAAACTCGAACGATTGACGGCAAGTGGACGGTTGAGAAAGTCACAGTCCTGGAAGACCCCTGAAGTTGGCGGGGGAAAGACGTGAAGAAAACAGGCGGTAGGTACTACCGCATTAGAGCGGCTTTGGCTCTGCTCTTCTTAGCCTACCTCGCATTCTATGCTCTGTTCCTCGAGAAAGGTTTCGAATACTTTCGCCCTATGCTTGTCATCATACTGCTCAGCGTCGTGCTCGCCTTAGTCGTCAGACAGATCAAACTGATGCGCTCGCGCAGGCGCACTATGCCCCAAAACTCGTAGCGAGCAGGTCAGTCTTGGCTGAAAGAAGACCGCAGACAGGGGAGAACTACTGCGCCAACTGCGGAAAGTACATTCGAGACGATCCTAATCCTCAGCTCAGATTCTGCAGAGCTTGCGGTGTCAAGCTTCTCAGCCCGCTCTTGCTTGGCCTTGAAAAGGAAATTGAAGGTGTACGACTGAGAGAGACGGAGCTGAAGTCGGCACTTGCGAAGGCGACTGAGAAGCCTGTCCTGGTCTCTGGCGTTCTCGTGTTCGTTGACGGAGAGAACCTCTACATGAAGACGAGCGAATACTTGAAAGCGCATAAGCTGGCGTCGGATATGGCTGCCAGCAACGACTTCATCATTCAAAGGCTCCAGGGCCTTGTCCATTTCGTTGAGGACACGTACCGTCTCGGAATCTACCTGGGTTACTACTACATGACCAAGAAGGGCAGGGACGATTTACTGCGGGCTAGGCTTCTGGAAGGATTCACAGGTGTGCTGCAAACCCTCCACATCAACATCATAGTCACGGAGAAGGCGGCAAGAGAGCATGAGGGCGGCGACGTTGACCCCAGACTGATTTCTGACGCGTACAGGCTCATCTTCATCGAGAAGCGGGCCCCGTCAACGGTGCTTCTCGTGAGCGGGGACGGAGACTATGCGCGGATGTTGAGCGATTATGGTGAGCAAGGGCGCAAGGTCGTGGTGTGCTTCTATCAGCACATACGCGAAGGGGGCATGTCCAAGGACTTGCTGAGTGTGCGTCACGCGGACTTCATCGACTTCACAGACCCAGAGAAAGTGCACGTCCTCCAGTAGCGGCGCCGCGTTCTCTCCCACATGCGGATTCCGTACCGTCGACATATGACATGACATGCTAGCTCTGTGCACTACTCCGTTCCTGAAGCCTCATTCTGTTCAAGTCTGCCTTTACCGCACTGTTGCAGTATTCGACCGACCTAGTGTCGAGACAGCAGCATTACCCTACAACAAGTTTCGCATAGAACGTTTTACTCAAGAAAACGGGTTATTCTTCAAAAAAATGAGGAGAGAGGTGGCGTTCACCTCACGGTTTCGCTTTGACGGATGGCAGGCACGGTGGGCGCGACCAGAACTCTTCGGGCCGCGTCCTCGTACCTTTGCCGGGCAAGTGGTTGGGTTGCCAGTTGGTGCGTAGCGTAGTTGGTCAGAGCGTTTGCCAGGTCGTACCTTGTAGGGCTGCTGTTTCGTTCGAGCCTTTCGATTATTCTGCTTGAAACCTTCGGGCCGATGTCGAACCGTTTCAGGACGACACTGACGTCTTCTTCGAGTCTCTCCGTTGCGGCTCTCTGGACTATTTTCTCGAACTCAGGTCTTTGTTCTCGGATCCGGCGTATGGTGAGCCGAACCCAATTGCGGACGCTACTGCTTCCGACATGAATTTTTTTGGCCGCCATTTCCTTCGTCCAAGCGTGTAGGCCGTTTTGGCAAACCTTCCTCCAAGCGTAGTAGGCTGCGCTGACTGCAGTGCTGCCGTCGTAGCTGTTTGCGAAGAGCACGCCGTCACGGTAGCTGTCTCCAGCCAACGGCTGGAACTCTTGTGGCGAGAGTGCAGTTATCCAGATGCGCCCCTCTTCGTTCCAAGTGTCAACTCTACCACAGCTGCTGTCAAGGCCGAGCTCCGCCAGGTGGGATGTCACGGCTTTGATGAGTGCGGCGTGCTGGATCACGGTGTAGGTTTTGCCTGAGATTTGCCAGAGTCTGTCCCCGCTGAAGACTGCTTTATAGTCTCCTGCGTTGCGCCAGGTTTCTGTGGCACGAGGAAACTTGGCCAATGACTTAGTTTCTGCCACAGGTAGCTTGTCGGCGATTGCTAGGAGTTCATCCAGGCTGCTAAAATCATAGGTCGAAAACTTAGTTGTGTTGCTCAATCCATTTTCACCTCCACTTTCACTTCTTCGTTCGTTCGTTCGGTCGTACTGGACGCGACTTTTACTAGCCGCTTCCAGAGTTGTCGGTTGATTCATCCCACTTTCACCTCCATGGTTGTCGTGGGGGCCAGCGGTCGCAGAATTCTATACGGCGTCCGTCAGAGCGTTCGCTGGTCAAGTTGACGCTCGTCCGGTTTCAGAAATTAGAGTGAAACGGTTTGGGTTGGCGTCTGTTCGGTTTTGTTCTAGGTTAGAAGTCTCCAGCCGTCAGGGTCATACCTGTGTATTCGAGCCTTGGCATCAACGCCAACCAGTCCGATGTTTCGTCACATCAACCCCCCCCAACAAGTAGGTGCGGTGAACCAGTTCAACAGATTGTTAAGTATCAGGGCAGTTGAAACTGTTATAACAGACCGGCAAAGATCATTTCATTGGAAGTAGCTGGTATGTCAGAGGATAAGGACCGCAAGACCCGGGAGAAAGCGGAGGACCTCTTGAGGTCAGGCAGGTTGGTGTTCTTACGGACGGCAGGCTACAAGCAGGCTGAGATCCTAGGCTTCGGCGACCTCGCCACGCTCCCAGCTGAAAAGATGATTGAACTTCTACACCGCGTAACACTGGCCGCAGTACTGCGCAAGAAGCGGATCAGGGTCAAGATCTTCAGACAAAAGAAACGGAAGAAGAAGTGACTAACCATGAAGATAATCAAGACTGAAGAGTGCGCTAGCCTTGCAGAACTCAAGGATTGGGCGGAAAAACAGCTTCCCCCCGACAATGAACTCCGCGATGCGATCCTACACGAAGAACATGACATCATTCCCCGGTGGGAAGCTATGGCAAAAATGGAAGCCTACAGCAGGGTGCTCGACGCGAAGTTCAAACTAATGACGAACGAATGACCCGTTCTAGGCCGGGCGAGATAGTGGGGGAAGCAGCACACACAAGGCCACAAGGCTACATGAACTCTGAGAGATCAGCCTCGGGTAGTTCGATCTTGATGCCCATGGGTTCGAAGGTCTGAGCCAGCGACGAGGATAAATTGCGGATGTAATCGCTGATGCTGATCTCCTTGGTGTTGGCTTGCGTTGTGGGTTTCACGGTGAACTGTCTCCCTTGGAACCTGAACCGCTGAACCTTTACGAATCCCACAACTGCGCCCTGGGGAACTTCATTACCCTCCTTGAGCAGGAGCGTTGCGGCTTGGTAGGCTTGTGGCAGAGTCTTAGCTTTCGATTTCTCGCGAGGATCATCCCGCAGTTCGACGCGATACTCAAGATCAGAAAGCGGAACTCGGCCTTCTCGAAGGGCGCGAATAGCATCCTTGACTACTCCGGGGACATGCTGTTTGGCTCGTTGAAAATCGTCAGCTGACTGCCTTCCCTCAGAGAGCTTGGCTAGGCATTTCTGGAAGGTTTCCTGGAAAAATCTTGGAGAGTTGGATTTCGCTATCGCTAAGCCCTTAATCTCCGGCTCCCCGTCGGGCAGAATGCCGAAATATGCTTTCTTGGCAGAACTCAATACGCAAACCGCGTAGGCGCGATCATGTGCAAGCTGCAATCCGAAACGATTCTTCACGGACTCAACGAATCGCTCAACATCGCCTCTCGGTGGGTTGTCCAAGAAGACAGAGTCGGTGTCGCCGTACCTAGGTTTCAGTTCCCTCTCCTTCGCCATATCCCATGTGGATTGAAGGACATGGCGACCGTAGGCGGTGATAGCCTCAGCCAGTAACGGGCTGGCCAGTCCATGAATGCGAACAGTCACACCGAAACATGAAACCAAAAACAGCTTCAGTGTACGTGAACCTGCACTCAAGGTCTCCTGCGACTCTGGAAGTTCGGATTTGAGCAGAGGCTTGAAGACTCGTAGACGAAGGTCTCGCAAGGCTCCAATGAGCGCAGAATAGACTCCACGTCGCCGAGTGCAAATGCAGTAATCCAATCCGGGAACATTGTTCTTTTGACACTCTGGATGGGAGCAGCGTACTGTCTCGTATGAGAGGTTGAAGACATCTATACAGCCAGGATACAGTGATTCATAGTCGAGCACGACCATGTTGAAGTATTCGCCAGACTCGGGAGCTATCGTCATGGCACCCGTCACGAATTTCCTCTTGTCACCCAGTTTGAGCTCCTCTGAAGTTGGAATCAATATGCTGTTGGCACGATAGTACGTGTACAACATGGAACGTATCCAGTCAGATACAGTGTGGTTCCGGTAGGTTCTCGGGATGGGCAAATTCGCGAGTCGGCTCAAGAGAAACGCATTATAGTACTCCTCTTCCGTCCCACCGCTATCACTGATCCCCAGCGTTGTTCCGCTAATTCTTGGAACTGATTGAATTGTGTGAGTGTAAGCCTCTTTCACCAAGCCATACTTCAAAGGATTCTTCTCTCTGAGATCATCAAACAGCCTGTCGAAACGAGTAACCTGTTCAGCCTCTAGCCGGGCTTGGGGTAGCCAATGATCGTCCTTGAGCGTGTGCAGGAGACCGAAACGAAGTCCGTTATCGTAGACGTAGCTTAGGGCGGCGTCAATCTCGGCCTCCCATGCATGGATATCTTTCGGAGGCTTCCTGACGTAATTCACTTTCTGAAGGTTCACGGTCTCCTGCGTAAACAGATTGACCTTCTGTACTACCTCACCACCGTGCTCTCCTTCAATCAGGTAATAGGGTTGGAAGCTGTCGTTCCATTGGATTGTTTCAAGGTCACTGGCTCTGACGAAGTGAAGGCTTACTTGGCCTGCATCGTATGAGGCGTCAACAAGCCACGCTAGAGCTCCGTCACTTGCCAAGGCTTCCTCGCTCTGGCTTCATTGACGTGTTAGTCCTCTTTAGAGTTGGGAGGTCAAGAAGGTTCAGGCCGCACCTTTCCTGAGAGGCAGCATGAACTTCTCGTATCGACTCGCGGCAACCCTGTGACGCTTGATGGCGTCTACCGTGAGTCCGTATCCCTTCTCCCCCTTTGCGGTGAAGACGTGGACATAGCCCAAGTCTACGAGTTTCCTCATGACCTTCCAGATGTAGCGTGAGCTGCAGAGCTTCTGCGTCTCAGCGAACTTGCGGAAGTCTGCGCGGGAGACTCGGACGAGCCGCCAGACATCGTGACTGCTCCAGTGTGTGTACGTCTCATTCCCGGTATCTCTGCCGTTAGCGCGGATGAAGTTGACCGTTTCCTCTGCGACTCTCGCTTGCAAGTCAGTGAGTCCCTCCATCCGGAGAACCTCAAGTATTCCCGCTTTTTGGCTGATTGCCCGTTTCGGTTCGCCTGACATTACGCTCCACCCCTCTCTTCACGGCACTTTTGAAGAACGGAACAGTTCGCCTAGCGAACCGGAAATAACGCAAAGCATCCCCATGACGCACTAAGAAGTTTCGTGCAGGCTGTTTTTCAGGAAAACGTCACTTTCTAGAAAAAAGGTTGGGTCAGAGCACGGCGCGAGTTCTTCGTAGTCTACAAGTTGTAGCTAGAACGCGGCCGGCCAGGTCTCTGGTCGTTTGCATCGCTCCATGACCTTCTCAATTGTGACGGTATCACTCCCGGAGTTTTGCCACGAAATCCCCCTGTTTTGCCGTAGGAGCCGCCTAGTCACCATCAGAGGTCATATACCAGTTGAGCCCGGAGCCGGGCCGAGTCACGGTTGAAGGTAACGCGCACGAATTCGTTCAGGAGTCGAAAAAAAACTAGGCAAGTTGGACTACGGCTGACACACGCGCCTCAACGCCCGCTTGAGCGCGAACAGCACAGCAAGAAAACCCGCGAAGCACACGACAAACACATTGATGCATGTCAGCAAACTGGCGGCGGTCAACGACAACAATGCGGAGATTATTTCCACTGCAGCGAGCGAGAGAACCATGTTACGATAGGTTTCATACGCCCTTGGGGGAGGGGTAAATCCCCAATTGCCTATCTCGACGTAGTCTATCATTGCCCGGAGGCTCGTAGAAGCGTCTTTCCAAGAGCTATCTTCGCAATCTTGCAAAGAGAAACTTACCCACATAGCCGCAAGTTTTCGTAGATGGTACACCACACAACCTCCGCCAATGGGTAGAAGGAGCCATGGAAGGAAGACTAGAACGAGCACGGTGCTGCGAAGGCCGTCTGTGACAACTAACGGGAGAGTCGCCAAAGCGATGTCACTGGCAAGGATAGCTGCCAAGATTTCCCATGCCAACGTATTATAGTAGCAGAACATCCGAAGTCTATTTTCGATCTTCAGAACTTCCATACACGCATTTGACGGTCGTTCAGACTTTGCTTTCTGTAACCGATTGACTGGGCTCATTGATTTCAGTCACGTATTTGCTATTCCAGGCATTATTGCACTTGCGCTCGGCATGGCTTGGATTTGTGTGACGCTGTTCAAAAAGCCTGCTGATGGGAGCCGATGAACTACCGCGCATGCCTTGAGACTTGCAGGACTAGGATTGGAGTGGAGATCAACAAGGAATATTGCAAGCTCGCCACCAGAAGAATACAAGCATACGTCAAGTCGAACCCTCTAGTTGTGATGAAGAACCGCTTCATCCAGGAAGAAGCGCATAGAATGTCTTTGTTATAGCAAGAACCCACGGATGTGGCCGGCCGAGTATCTGTAATTCTCCATCTCCCTCTCAACCCAGGCGAGAGACACAAAGTCTTAACAGTAGAAGGGAGTGTATTCCGGGCATTATCGGACGCATTGGGGTTGAGTCTTCTGCGGACGATCCAGACCCCTCGCAGACGGAAGAGTCTGCCGCTTCTTGTCAGCCTTTTGTTACTACTTGTTCCGATTATGCCAGGCGTGCTCATTGCTTCTCCCCCTCTTGCCTGGGGCACCGGTTGGAGCATCGGCTCTGCTCCGATGCTAGGGGCAAGGTTGATGCAGGCTACTTCGACTACTTTGACTTCTCGGCACTTCTACGGATGTGTGTGGAGCGGTAGCACTAATCAGGCTCTTGCTGGGGCGACCGTGAGCGCGTCGGGTTTGACGGCATCTGGTTCTAGTTTCTAT
>Ga0315282_10002007_pt1 | contig 38057 bp, 53 predicted proteins | sample YL17G07_20_MG_FD_203693 | JGI IMG/M metagenome (GOLD analysis project Ga0315282, IMG submission 203693) | Sediment microbial communities from Yellowstone Lake, YNP, Wyoming, USA - YL17G07_20 | ecosystem: Environmental > Aquatic > Freshwater > Lake > Sediment | place: USA: Wyoming | collected... | reverse complement strand
TTCGTGGCCTTCTCGTAGCTGGCCTTATACGCATCAGGCATCTGGTCAGCCACCGTTGAGGCATAGCCCTCCAGGCTGGCCTGGAAGTTCTCCCGCACCAGGCGAACCTGGTCGCTAAGCTCCTTCACTACCTTGACGACGGGCCTTCCGCTCTTGCTGAACTTCACAGCCCCGTCGCTTCCGATAGCGAGCCGAAGCGGAGCACCCAGGGCCTCAGAGGCTATATGGGTCTCCCCCGCCACATTGGTGGCGTGGAAGAAGGGAACCCAGGTCTTGAAGATAGGGATACTCCAGCTCCTGCGGTCTAGGGCCTTGGTGGGCCTTGGCTGGAGTAGGGTCTGGATGTATGGGGTGGACATCTCGTTCAAAGGCTTCCTCCTGTTAAAGATTTAGCCCTCGGCCACACCCCACCCCGCCCAGCGTGTAGGCGTTCCCTTTGTGCGGTCTAGTCCCACTAGAGCGAGAAAATCTACTTTCCTCCCCTATTCTCTAGTGAAGGGCTTGCCTTTCGGCTTGCCCTCGGCTTGCCTTTCGGCTTGCCTTTCGGCTAGTCCACTATGTTGACGCTATCCTGAATAGGGCTTCCGGCGTCCTCGGCGGCGGCGTCGTGCCGAGTTAGTCTCTTGACCTTCACCTAGAGGTATTGACCTTTCGGTATTGGCATACCTATTCGGCTTGCCTCGGCCCCCGTTCAACTGCTATATGCTTCAGGGGGTCAGCTATCGGCCATATTTCGGCGAGGTCATTCGTTCAGCCCTTGCTTTAAGGGCTTGCTGGCCTATGGGCGGGGAGTGCCATCTCCCCTGATAGGGTCTAGGGGCATATCCCCTCGCCCTATCCCCTTGCCCTATTCAGTTTTTAAGGTGCTGAAGCTAGTGCTTCAACGATGCCAGCATCGCACAAATAGCCTAATAGTAAAATAAGAAAAATTAGTGTGTTTATTCCCCCCCCCCGCCCTGGGGAAGGGCCTTGTTTTAACGCATCCCAGATAACGGGAGAGGGCCTGGGTTTCCCCAGGCCCTCTCTGCCAGGAGCAGGGGCAATCCCCCTAGTCTTATGCTCTTTTTGTCCTTGGCTGCGAGTACAGCTTCTTTTTCCCCCTGAAGTAGGCGGCGGTGAACTGCGGGTAGAGCAGGCGGAGGGGGTTGGAGAGCTTACTCAGACTGGCCCGCTTGCCGGCGGTGGTGAGGAGGTAGTAGATGCGGGGCCTGCCGACCTCCCGCTCAGGCTCCCCCGGGGCCAGGGCCATTCTCTCCTGGGCCTCAGATGCCTCCTCTTCACCCGTTGGCTTCACCCACTTGAGGCGCTTTAGCATGCCGAAATAGCTACAGAAGGAGTGGTAGCGCATCCTGCTGAGCTTCCTGGGGATCCTGGCCAGGTAGAAGGCCCGCCTCTGGTCCATCTGCTCGGTGGTCATGGGCCGACCACGCCGGCCGGCCTCCTCAACCTCCCAGGCGACGGCGTCCTCGGCCATCTGGATGTGGAGGGCGAGCTTATATGCAACATGGATGTCCTGCTGCGGTGCCCCCCGCTTGGGGTCGATGCGGGTGACCCCAAACTTTGGCCCCTCTCCCTTCAAGAACTCCGCTATAAACTGGGCAGTGCCGAAAGGCCTGAGGAAACCACCCCGCTGGGGGATGGTGGTCATCACCAAGCCACCTCCCGCAGCTCCTCCCGCCAGGTCCCCCCGGCCAGCTCCTCCAGCGCCCGGGCAGCAAGCCAGGTCATCTGCTCGCTGTGCTCCCGTGTCAGGTCCTCCGCACCACTCTCGTGATGGGCGAGCTCGTGGAGAAGAGTATCCACGGTGCTTCGGCCACGGTCGAGTTGTTCCAAGCTGATGAGGATCTCCTGCGTCTCCCGGGAATACATGCCGGCTGTCCTGGCCCGGTCGGAGGCAGGCGGGATTATGGCGGCGTAGACTCCCCTCACCGAGGTGCTGGGGAGCCTGCCGGCCATGGCCAGGGCCAGGGCGAGGTGGGCCCGCTCTCTGGGGCTTAGCTTCTCGTCCGGTATCCGCTGTGCCCCGCCCAGTCTCTCCTGCGACTCCATGACCAGAGCCACGTCTGTCTTTATTGCCAGGGCGAGGGCATCCCTCACATCGTAGCCTACCTCCACCGACTTGTAGCCCAGGTGTCTGACCATAGGCTCCATCCTGGCCTCGGTCCTCAGGACGGCGGACTCTCCAAACTTATTCTGCCAGGCCTGCTGCCATGCCCAGGCATTCTGGGCGATGAAGTCCACATATTTCTTGTCCGTTGCAGGCTCCCGGGTCCAGTGGCTGATGTTCAGGTTATGGGTCTCATAGGTCCTCTGCTCCGCAGGCGAGACCACCATCGCCAGCAGTTTCTCCAGGAGGTCCACCCTGGTCACGGTGCACCAGAGGGTCCCCATGTTCTGGTGCATCTCGTGTTCCGACTTGGGGCCATGGCGGTCGGGGGCCATCTCGAAGCCCCAGAGGTTGTAGGAGAAGGGACTATCGATGTCCTTCAGGTAGATGTCCCGGGCGTAGATGCGACCTGGTGGGGTGGAGATGAGAAGATCGAAGCGGCGGATAGGCGTCTGGACGGTACTGATGGCCTTGTGGAGGATGGCATCTAGAGGAAGGTTGACGGCGAAGCGGTCCTGAAAGGCGGGGCCGGTGTAGCCGATGATGTGGAAGCGGGTGCCAAGAGCACCTGCTACGGGACGCCAGAGGGCCGCCAGCTGGTCCGCGCTCCCATTCACTCTCACCTGGTAGAAGACTATCCACATCTCCTTGTTGGTCGTGTCTACCTTCACTGAGTAGCCTTTTCTGACGAGGGCCAGGGCGGCTATCTTCATCCCCTCCCCGAACTTCCCCCGGGCATAAGGGGGCTTCAGCTTGGGGGGGCCCAGGAGAAGGTCGGCCACCTGGACGCCTCTCCCATAGTCCTTTATCCAGAGGCCCTTGTCGTCATAGCCCCAAGTGTAGCTCTCGGCCTCATCGAGGCAGTTCTGGACGATGTCCCTTATGGCCTCCCACTCTCCCCACTCCTCCCTCCAGGTGGCGGTGGGGCCGATGATAAGAAGATGCCATCCCCGGGGCTCCCAGTCCCGGCGGTAGTCCTCTACGGTAAGAGGGGAGGGAGGGCTGATAGTGACCTGGTGGGCCATCCTACCGCCTGTCTTTTGCCCGGGATATCGCTTCCATAAAGGCCATGTCGAGCTGGGGGCGGAGGGCAGTCCTGTCAACCGAGGTGCAGCACTGCTCCGGGGTGTCGGGGAAGTACTTGATCTCCTCGGGGACCTTCCGTCTCTCGGTGGGGCCGATGAGGCGGGGGCTCCTGAGGCCCTTTGGGATGGGCGGCCCCTTCCAGGGGGGCGGTGGTAGGAATCTCCTGATGTCTCCAGTCATCTTTCTCCTTTCTAGGGAAGGCTCAAAGGGGAGATTTTCTGGATGTGCTCCCTGTCCGACTCCTGCCAGGGTCCGTAGTTGCGCGTCCTGACAGCAAGAATGGCCGCTTCTTCCCAAGTGTAGCGCTGGGCTGGTTTCGCCTGAAATACCCTGTAGAAACTTTCTTTTGACAACATGTCACCGTGTTGCGGCTCATAGACCTCGTCATTCAACTCTACCCAGGCGTGGTCTATCCACCGGGGAGGCTCACCGGCGAAAACCACACCGTGGACTAAGGTGCCCTGCTTACGGTCTAGAAGGTAGCGCCAGCCCAACTCGTAGCAACGGCCTACTCTCTCCCCCGCGAATAGAGGATACCTTCGCCACTCCCACTTTGATACCCAGCGTGGCAGAGGTGGCCCCTCCCAGGGGGGTGGGGGCAGGATGTCGCTAATGTCTCCAGACGCCTCCTTCCGCACGCGCTCGGAGCACTCCTTACATATCCCATGAGTAACACTCTTGTCGGACAGAGGGGGCGTTTCCCCCATTCCCTTACCACACCATGCACAAACTCGTATCATCGTCCCTCCTTCAGGGCCTCCCTACGATACGAGTCCCGAAGGCGGGCCTTCTCCTCACTAGCTTCCACTCCATCGTCAGGCCCTGGCCTATCGCCACCGCATAGGTCCCAGGGGCCTCAGGGACGAACCGCACCGCCTCGTCCACACTCCTGAACCTCCCGGGCTCCACGCGGACTAACTTCCACCCCCAGGCTGGCGGAGGCGGGAACTCCCTCAGCTCGCTGAAAAGCATCGCCTCCTCAGAGATCTCTAGAGGGACCCGCCAGACCCAAGCCCCGTAGATACGCGCCTTGTGCCCGTTGGTTGCAGGCGGTCCCTCCCAGGGGGGTGGAGGCTTGAAGGCCCGCAGGAAGGCCTCAGGGATAGGTGGCCCCTCCCAAGGTGGCGGGGGCAGGAGGCCTTCAGGGTCCATCTTTCCCCTCTTTGCTCAGGACCTTTTTATACCAGTCGTGGAGTTCTCGGCCGCTGAGCTTTCTGTACCTGGCTGTGGTGTTGAAGCTCTTATGTCCCATCAGCTCCTGGAGCTTGCGCTGGCCATCTCCCGAGTCGTCCACCTGCATGGCAAGGGTAGCGAAGGCGTCCCGGAGCCGGTGGGGGGAGACACCGTGCTCCCGGCCAGTCTCGGGGTTCGTCAGGGGCCCGAGCGCAGCCCTTCTGGCAGCCTGGTGGACAATATTCCAGGCCTGGGAACGCCCGATGGGGAAGAGCCTGCCGTCCCTGGGTCCTCCCCTCAATATGAACTCGCGGAGCATGGCTGTTGTCTCAGGGTCCAGGGGGACGGTGCGCTCCCTCCTTGTCTCGACGGCCTTTTTCACGGCCTCGGCGACCTCCTGGCCGCATCCGGGGCAGAAGCGGTAGGCCTTGCCCAGCGTCACCCCACAGGCGGGGCAGTAGAGCCTTAGCCTCTCCTTCTGTCGGACGATATGGAGTGCCGCTTGCTCCAGGTCCACATCCTCGGGCACCCGCAGACCGAGGGCCTCGCTCACCCTCACGGCACTCCGGAAGAGGATCCGGATGAGGAGCTGGTCCCTGAGGCAAGGCACCCAGCCCCAGCGCCCGTTCTGGCGGACCTTGGTGAGGGCGTTTTTCTCCAGGAGGTCCACCTCCGCTGGCTCCAGGTAGGTCTTCCTCATAGCTCCATCACCCCTTTTCGCTGCAGGCAACCCCGCCACAAAATGAAGCGGTGGGCACCGCCCTATTCGGGTCAGGGTTGCCCACCGCTTACTCTATCTTAGCAGGCCAGCGGGAGGCTTGCCAACACGGACGGGGCAGGCTAGTATAGAGTCATGGACGATATGGAAGAAAGGCTCAGGCTCTACAAGGTCCTTACGGAGAACCCGGGGTGGCTCGAGGTCCTCCAGGAAGCTTTGGAGGTGGAGGAGCAGAAGAAGAAGGAGTATGCGGAGAAGGGCTACGGGGAGTTCCTGGGCTTCGAGTGGCACATGGTCCATGCACCGGTGCCCCTTCTCAACCGCATGGTGACGGAGAAGGTCCTCAACGTCGCCCTCAAGACCCGCTCCGGCACCCACTTCAGGCTGAGGGACCCGAAGATGGTGAGGGAGGCCATCGCCGCCCTCCAGGTGCCCCAGGCCCCGAAAGAGGCGGAGGTGCCAGGGGACCTGTTCGCTAAGGTTGTCGGCCATGATAACATCAAGACCATCCTGCGTTTCGCCATCGAGGCGAAGGAGCGCTGTGGCATCCTGCTCCAGGGGCCTCCGGCCTCGGCGAAGACCCTCTTCCTGATGGACCTGGCCCGCCTGCCCGACTCCCTCTATGTCCTGGCCCAGACCATGTCGGGCCCGGGCCTCGCCCTGGCCCTGAGGGTCCATGAGCCCAAGTTCCTGCTCATAGACGAGATAGACCGGCTTGACCCGGGGGATATCGGCGTCCTCAACAGCATCCTGGCTACAGGCTGGCTGGTAGAGACAAAGGTGGGGAAGGCCCCTCCCATCGAACTCTCCACCAGGGTCTTCGCGGCCGGCATCCGCCCGGAGAGGCTCCCCCAGGACCTCCTGAGCCGGTTCATCAGGCTCCGCTTCCCTGTCTACACCAGGGAGCAGTTTGAGGAGATATGCCGCCTGATCCTGCCCGATGAGGGCTGCGATGGGGAGACATCTGGCCTCATCGCCACGGAGGTGTGGGGGATGTACGGGCAGGGGGCGGATATCCGGCAGTGCGTCCAGGTGGCCCGCCTGTCCCGGGGTGAGCGCTCCAGGGTGGAGCTCATCATTAGGACCCTCAAGAAGCAGTTGTAGAAACAACAAAGCCCTCAACCTCTCGGGAGGGCTTTGGGAGTCACTCTCAATTTGGGCTGGCTACTGCTCTACAATGGGCTCATTCACTCATTTTGGCGGCCCAATTTCTCGCCCATTTGTCAGGGTCAGACCTGTGAGTCGCAGCCCCTACGCCGGCGTTGAAGTTCGACACCCTGGTGGGGCCAAACCCTACGGCGCCGTAGTGGCTGGTCATCCGGCTCTTAGCAGCCTGCCAGGAGCTGGCCATCTGAGCAGCCTTCCGGGACAGCTTGGCCTGCCCACGAGCGGCCATGTCTGGAATAGGAATTTTAATCACCTCCTTTCTTCATAGATTTCCCTTACTGGGATAATGCCATTATACACTAGGCTCAGCTCGGTTTCAGCCAGTAGGTCAGGATAGAACCTATGATGAGGCCGCCGATCGTGCCGAAGCCGAGGGTCTGGGCAGCCTCCGGGGCCTGAAGCCCCAGGAATAGGAGAAACCCAGCCAGAGCCAGCAGGGCGAGGGAAACAAGGATGCGGCCGATTTCTCTGATCATTTCCGCCCTTTCAGGTTATTGACTGTCTTCTGGAGCTGGTTTTCCCCCTTGGGGCTGCCCGGGTCCTTTCCTTGGATGACCCTTAAAGTCTTAATTAGCTGAGATGCCATGTTCACCTCCTTTCCAGAACCGCAGTACCATCCGCCCGTCTATCGCCTCAATGTAGCTCAAGCTGTCCTGCCAGTCGCCCGAGTTGAGTATCACCCTAGTCCCCAGGTCCAGGGTCATCGGCGCATGGGTATGGCCGAAGCAGAGGTCCTTCCCCTGGCGGATGGCGTACAGCATTGCCCGCCCCATTATCCAGCCCACAAACTCCCGGTAGTCCTTTTCCCTCTGGGCTATCTTGACCTCGTAGGGGGTGCCGTAGAGCCTGAGGTAGAGACAGGGAGCAAGCCTCTTCATGGGGCTCCTCAAGACGGTATCCCAAAAGTGGGTGGTGATGTCGAACTGGTGGCCGTGGGTATAGATGACGCCGTCCAGCTCAAGTGTCGGCTCGCCCTGGACCAGTATGGGGGCAAGTTCCTGGAGGTGGGGGCTGAGCCGCTCCCAGGGGTCGTGGTTGCCGCAGAGCTCAACCGTGGGGATGTCCCCAGCCACCAGCCTGAGGAGATCCAGGGCCTCCCGGGCGATGGGGTCGGCCTGGAGGTGTTCCCAGACAAACCAGGCCAGCTCGTGGATATCCCCCAGGAGAATGAACCTGTCGGGCCTTTCCTGGCGCACCCACTCGAGGAAGCCCCTGAAGGCGGCCAAGTTGAGGCTCTGGCCCCGGTGCAGGTCAGAGATGGCGATGACCCTCATCCTCGGGAACCCATGCTATGTTCGCCTCCTTTTACTCCACTTTCGCTGTCGGCCTGGTGAGGCCGGTGAAGAAGATAGCCACCTTGTCAAGGGCGAAGGCCGAGAGAGTTCCCGACTCGGTGGTGGAAGACTTTTTGGTCACTAGTTGCCCGTTCTTGACAATAGCCAGCTCCTTCTCGGACTCCATTTTGAAGTAGCGCAGGTTGGTGAATGTGATCTCCTCGTGGTCCCCCGGCGCCAGGTCCAGGAGGAAGGCGGCAGCCTGGGGAAGTCCGGGGAGTTCCGGGGGAGGGAGGGCCTTGAACTTGGGGCTGAGGGAGAGCGTGTCGGCCGCTATGATGCCCACAACGCGGTTCGTCGCCTCCCCGCCTATAAACCTTACCCTCTGGTCCTCATATTGGGAGTATTCGAACAGGCTATTGCGTGCGGCTATACCTATGGTGAAGGGGACCCCATCTGTGGAGGCCTTGTTCCTCCCCACCCAATTCGGCCGGGCCAGGAGGCTCCAGCTCTCCACCGGGGGCATCTCCGCACTGTAGGTGACCTCCAACTCCACCCCGGCTGCCCGCTCCCCCGTCCCTGAAGCCGCCTTTTCCTGCCTGGCGGTATCGAGGACCTCCAGCTGCCCATCCCCGGCATAGCCTGCGTTTAGTGCTTTGATCTTCACCTCGGCCGTTTCCCCGGGCATGAAGGATGGTTGATACAGGAGAGAAGTTATCCTGAGGTCGGGGAAGCCCGCCTTTACCGGGATGCTCGCGGAGCTGGTTTCCACCAGCTCTTGGTTCCTCTGGACTGCCTGGGCCCGGAAGCCCAGGAGGACATCGTCGTAGGGCATGATCCCGCTGAAGGCATGCGTCATCTTCTCGCCCGCTTCAAACTTGCGGTCCGCGAGTACAGTGGTGCCGAGGAGGACCCTCCCTACCCCCTTCAGCCCCTCATTGATGACTTCCACAGACCCCAAATAGCCCTTCCCCGCTGCGGCAAACTCAGGGAAGCCGAAGGGCCGGAGTGTCAAGTGGGGGAAGCCGGCCAGGATGTCCGTCCTTCCGCTCCCCACCGAGTGCCATGTGCCCTGGACGGGCTCCATAGCCTGGGCCTCTAGAACCATGGAGAGGTTGTCAAAGGGCATGGTGTCGCTGAAGTTGAGGGGTAAGGTCTGCCCGGCGGCTATGTTGCCCTCCCACAGGCTAGTGCCTCCACGGAGCAGCCTCAGCTGCCCCGGGTTCCCCGCCTTCTCCCTCAGGGTTATGGGGATGGTGAAGGGCTCCCCCGCAGGAAGGGTGAGGCCGGAGGGCAGCTCCAGGGAGAGCTGGGGGAGGGGGAGCATCACCTTCCCCAGGGTCAGGTCCCAGATGTAGGTCAGGCCGTCCTTGAGGATCCTGGCAGGCAACTTCTGGCTGCCGACGGTGTAGTAGTTGACCGTCCAGCCGGCCTCCCCGTCGTAGCCGTCGTAGAGGAACGCGCTCATGGCGCCGGCATTCGCCCCGCTTATCGGGAGGGAGTAGACGCTGCCCTCAGTCATGGCCCACGCCTGATAGATGCCGTTCAGGGGGGCCTCGAACGTCCCGCCCCACACACTACCCGAGATGAAGAAGGCGGCCTGTAACCTGCTCCAGGTGCGGTACTGGTTTTGGAGCTTCGGGATGTTGACCACCTTCAGGTATATCATGGCCTCTCCTCCGGCCCCATAACTTTCTCCTCCACCAGGGCAATCGCCTCGATGCTGAATTGTGCCTTATTCAAGACGGCCACAACCGCCTCGCCGTCCTCCAGGATAATGGCAGGGAGGGCCTTCACCAGCCCTGTGTACCGGGGGGGGCACCCCCAGGCAACCTCGGGGCAGCCGAGCTTCAGGGCCTGGGCTTCCTGCCTTGCCAGGCTCTTTTCAGGGTCGGCGATGAATAGTCTACGCATTCGGCACCTCTATGACTACGCCATCGGACCCATTTGCTCCGTTAGCTGTTCCGCTGCTGCCGCCCCCCTTTGTCCCTCCCGTGCCTCTGGGGGCCGTTTTCGTTCCAGTTCCTGAATATGTGTTATAGACAAGGGCCAGCACTCCCCCCCCACCACCACCCCCACCTCCGCCTGCACCCTGATAGCTCCCTCCGTCCGCTCCGTTTCCTCCGTTCCCTCCCGGAGCGGTGATAACTCCGTTGTTGACCAAAGCCTTGGCGCATATAAGGACAGGACCACCCCCACTGCCCCCACCACCACCTCCCATGCCAACCGCCGGAGTATCGGAATCACCACCACCGCCGCCACCCCCTCCTCCTCCAGCACCTCCTAAGACAGCGGCAGGGGTTGCCCCGCCCGCATCTGTCCGCAACCTGATGATAGCGGGGACCGCTTTGAAACCGCCCTGGGCTGCCGTCGGTGCGGTCACCGCCCCGGCTGCCCCTCCGGCTCCTGGAGCTTCGACTCCTTGACCTCCTGCTCCTCCAGCCCCACCGTTACCTCCCAGGGCAGGATTTGCTGCGCCCCCTGACGCCCCACCGGAGCCCTGAGCATACTGCCCACCCGCACCCCCTGCGCCTCCAGCACCACTTCCACCTAGGAAAGCTCCTGACAGGGCAGCCCCCGCAGTTCCGCCAGTTGGGGCTCCTCCGTTACCTCCGTTGTTGGGCGTCCACTGAATAGTCCCGTTATTGGTCAGTGTTCCTTTGACAAACACCCGATAGCCAGCCGTGTTCAGGGTGAAGGTAGGATTGACAGTCAGGGTGTTGTAGAACATATCCCTGGAAAGGCTGGTGTTCGCCGCTATGGTGACATCCCCATCCGAGCCATCGCCAAAGAAGGCAAGGCCGCCGCCGCCGGTAGCCTTGGTAGTCTGCAGGGTGCCGTCCGGGAAGGTTACGCCCGTGGCGTCAATGGTGGTGGTGCCCACTAGTTGCCCCCCGCAGGCTTCGCCCCATCGCTCAGCTCCCTCAGCACCCTCAGCTCGCCCTCAAACCGCAGTATCTCCTGGATGACGACAGCCCTCTGGTTCTCCATAGCCCGGAGCTGGTCCACCAGCTTCTGATGCTCCTCAGTCTTGGCCTTCAGTAGCTCTTTTATCTCCATCATTCACTCGGCACATATTTGATTAACCAGTGGGTGGGGTCTCCGCATGGGCATGGAACCGAGGTGGCAGGAATGTCAGCCTTCGTCTTGTATTCCACGCGTCCTCCGCAAGGCATTTGAACCACAAGAATGGGAGAGGGCGACATGGGATAGTTCTGCCTGATGTGCTCCAGCAGAACTTGCCTGTTGTTGGCCAAGACACCTATGACAGCACTTAGCTTTAGGTCTGCAATCAAGGGCGGAGCTTTAAGCTCTTTTATTTCCATATTCGGGCCACCTCCCCGTTAGGCCTCACCAGGGCTATGCCCCTACCCAGTCCTAGCCTTTCAGCCTCTGTCATCCGCCAGCCGTTCTCGAACCTGAAGTCGCCAGAGGTGACGGTAACGCCCCGCACCAGAAGCCATCGGTGGGTGGCGTCGCCACAATTCCAAACACCGTCAGTTACAGGGTAAATATGTCCCGCTTTGCTAATCTCTAGGTAGGGGTCGGCGGCCCCTTGAAAGCGGGCAATCTCAACAAGGCCGGCGCCATTGTCCCTGGCTTTGAGAATGAGAGAGGTGGCATCAATATTTGGGCTGTTAATGGTTGCCCCATCGGTTCCGAACAAAATGCTTCCGGCGATATATATGTTGTTGCCCAGGTAGAGGCTTGACCATTGGATGTCGTTCTTCCCTAAATCTAGGCCGTTATTGACAGCAGGGCGCCAGCGGTTGCTCTGATCAAGGACAACTGCATTGCCTGTGTCAGGTGTGATGGTTAGGATACCGTTGACGTCAATGGCAAAAGAGGCATACTTGGCAGCGCTATAGCCGAGACGCAGTGGGGCTGTGGGATCAATAAGCTCTACTAGACCCCCCTGCGTCAGGATGGCTCGGTTTATTGCTCCCGCACGGCCCGTGATGTCCTCTACCAAAATGCCGTATATATTTGTAATTGTCGTGCCTGCCGAGGGAACATCAACACGCAAGCCGTAGTAATTGACGATGGTTCCTATGCCTGGATTGAGAAAGCTGTGGAAAGCTCTCCAGTTCGTAACTATAAGAGCAGCCTCCAGTTTCCCACTAGCATCCACAGGGTCAACACCCGTGATAGTCCCTGTTGCCCCTACCTCAATGCCAACATACCCATCCAGTCCTACAAGGCCTCTCGCATGTGTCCAGTTTTGAGTGTTTGCCGGACTTAACCAGGCCTCTCCTGAAGCACCTATAAGTTGAACAGAGGAAGGCCCAGATACCACAGCCCCTCGTTGCCTGGCGATAATCGTGTTGTATCCCTTTATTGCCGAGACAGAAGTTATGTCAATACTCAGCCCGATACCCACATCCTCGACATCAGCCCCAATAGCCACTCTATCGGGAATGTAAAGAGTGTCAGCAGCAGAACGGGCAAGATAAACGTCGGCCCCGAACTGTAGCTGCCCATCGCTGGGTATCCTGAAGCTGTCCCCAGCAGCCAGGCCGAGGATGTTGGCAGCGATGCGGGACAGGGAGATGTCGCGAAGCGCTTGGTTCAGGTCCACCTGGTCAAGCGCTGCGACTGGCCCTGTGGGCAGGTTACCCCACCTTGGCATCTTACTTCCTCACTCTACCGCGTAGGGCACGACCACTGCCGCGCCCAGACCGTCGCATTGGAAACTGACCTGAACATTCCTGTATGCCGTGAAGCCGTCTATCAACACCCCATCGGAGTCAACCGCGGGGTTGAAGCTGTACTGGGCAAACTCCCGATATGTGGCCCCATCTATCCTGTGGTAGAGCCTTATGGTGGCAATACGAGTGACATTGAACATATCGAACCACAAGCTGCCGATGCGGGCCCGGGTGGGGATAACGAGGGTCAAGAGGGTCTGCTCGAGAGCAGACGCCTCGTTGTAGTTGAGGTTGCCGACGGCTTCCGTGACTGCGGGGACATTGACGGCTGGCGCTAGCGCATCCAGATAGCCTGCCCTGAGAGCTGTCAACCGGGCCAGGAGGGTGTCCACATCGGCGGGGATGTTGGCCGCATCTAACTCGGCCATCCTAAGGGCCGTTATCTGGTCAAGAAGAGTGGCTCTGGCAGCCGTGACCTGAAGCAGCCCAGCCTGGTTGATGTTGTCGAGGTATCCTATTCTGGCTGCCGTCAAGGTAGAGAGGTTAGGAACAAACAGGAGCTGGGCATTGTTGATGTTGTCGAGAAAACCCACTCTGGCTATGGTGAGTTGACCGGCACCACCAGGCGCCAGGAGGCCTATGCGGTCAAGGAGGGCTGCCCTGGCTGCCGTGAGCTTGTTGGCGAGTGCAGTAGCTCCCTCAAAGCCGATCATGGCGAGGAAGGTCTGGGCAGCTGGGGGGTTCCCCAAGATGGCATACAGGGAACCAAGGGTTGAGGCCGACGCGTCCCCCACGTCCCCCATCAGGAGGAGCAGGTTGGCAGCTATGGCGGCCACGGCCGCCTGGATGGCGGCTAGGCTAACAAAGGGAAAAAAATAGGGGGTACCTGCCCCTACGACAATTCCAGGCGGGAGAGCGTTGAAGGTGAGCTGAGTAGCTGTATTGGATGTGATTGTGGTGTTATATTCTACCCCGCCAATCAGTACCTTAAGTATAGTTCCTGTAAAGGCATTGGTGACCCAACTGACGGAGGTATCGACAAGAGTAATATTACTCCCACCAGTGGCTACTCCCCCGGCTCTCAGTACATCTCTCAAAGCTCTCTGCATCATGTGGTCCTCCTGAATGCAGCCCCATCAAAGACCACGTACTTGAAGCCACAGCTCTTACAGGTTATGTTGTTGGTGTGCACCGGTACAGTAGTAATGGTCCCGCACTGTGGACACCTGGCTTCTTTGGTGCTAGGGAAAGGAGGAGTGCCCACGGCCTCCAGGATGAGTACTACAGTAGCCGCTCCCGACATCGGGTTTAATCCCCGGTTCTTAACTATCCAGTTGATCGTGTGTGGAAGTAAAGCCAGCGGGTCTATCAGGGCCGTGGATATAGGCACAATATCAGCTACATAGACAGCCTGTCCGGCTGTGGATATGCCAGGGCAGAGTGCCAGCGCCCCGTCAATATAAATCCAGTGCTCACTGTCCTGGTCCAATTGCCACTGATATTCCAAAAGGGTCGCTTTGTACCCTCTAGGCACAGTAAGGGGTAGGGGTACTCCCGTTGACTGGTTAATCAAGGGAACCTCTGCCCCAGCATTCAGCTTGGGCTGCACCCAAGGTACCGGGTAAGGGAAAGCCACTCTATCAGTGAAGATGATCCCTACAAAAACCGACTGCTGAGTGGCTGTCAGGTTAATGCCCGGTCTGGTGAGGGCTGGTTGAAGTCTCTTTACCACATAGCTGTTCTTGCCAACCATGATACCTTGGGGAAGAGAGGGAAAGTTGATGGTATCTTCAGTGTTGCCATTAACTATGGTGGTGTAAATCTGGTTGTTAATGGACATTACAAGGAGAGCCCCTTGCCAGATATTGATCGCCCAGTATTTCGTCTTATCTGTCAGGCTGTCCTTAGTCCCGCTGGTACTCTCCCCGGCATCGTCAGCCGGTGAATAGGCTGGAAGAGAATAGCCTGGCATCGTAAACCCCGCAGCTGCTCCCCCCCCTCCCTCTGTAGCCGCTGCCTGAAGCGGTGGCAGTTTAGGTACTGGTATCTTTGGTGGAAAGACCATGGCTCCTCTTTCAGCTCCTCAAAGAGTTAGAGCCCACCCATCAATCAGTGAGCCAGAGGTCAACCGCCCCGTCAGACTATACTGCCGCCCAAGTGTTAGTCCCGATTGCTGCCGTCTTGATATAAAGCACACCAGCTGTGGTAACATACAAAGCTCCTTTTTGTACGCCCGCTAATTGGGCTAGGGTATTGGGGTCACTCGCTCCAAGCAATGGGCCACCATACCAGTAGACTGACTCAGTGGCTCTGGCAAAGTAGCTTAGGAGTGATTCTGCTACTTCATTGTCGGCAGTTCTCCCCATATAGCAACCCCAGAAGCGATAAATACCATTGGTAGAAGCTGGGTCGGTTGCTAGCGTCGCGGCATTGGGGAAAATGCAGTTCCAGAAGTCAAAGGCACCATCGCGGAAGGTATTGAAGTAAAGTTCAGAGGCCTTGAAGTCCCCCTGAGCATAGGTTAAGATATTGTTACCTGCGAAGTCTGAGCCCTTAGCTCTCCAGGCCACATTCCTATTCGCATTGCTGAACCCCAGGATGTTGAAAGGGGAAGCTCCGTTCATGCTTACGTCATCAAGCTCAAGTACTACTGTCTTGGTGGCATCAGCACTGAAGTCCAATACAAGGCCGCAGGTTTCAAAACGGATCCCAGTCAACTTAATCCGGCTGACACCCGCAGCAGCCTGGGCTGCAATCTGCTGAAAAGCAAAGGCACCCCCGGTGAAGGTAGTTAGACGGCTTCTTCCACCAGCCCCCTTGAGGCTAACAAAGGACTTCAATATAAAATCGGCGGGCAGTGCGAACCTTCCTGAAGGGACTACTACCTCGTATGGCTTACTGGCGTCAGCATCCGTAATTCCAGCCAACACGGACTGTAGCGTCTGTGTCGCCGGGTCCCACGTCCTCTGACAGGTCACGGCCAGATCGGGAAATGCCTTCACATATGGTAGGAAGCTATCTGCCAACTTAGCCCTACCAGCCGGGTTAGCTGTCAGTACCCCATCGGGTAACTTAGATAGGGTAACTGCGCCATCCAGGATCTTGACATCTGGCAGGAAGCTATCCGCCAACTTAGCCCTACCAGCCGGGTTAGCTGTCAGTACCCCATCAGGTAACTTAGATAGGGTAACTGCGCCATCCAGGATCTTGACAGCCGTGACGGCATTGGCCTGCAGCTGGGCAGCCCCAATAGAATTGGCTGCCGCCCCTATGGCTGTAACAGAAAATCCCATATTCCGCCTCCTTAGAAAAACTCGTACGTGGCGATTATCGCGCAACCGGCATCAGTGGCGCTGGCAATGGCCTGGATATTCCCGATGAATTCCTTGCCCTTCAAAGAGAGGACATCGGCGTCAAAGGAGACTCCCTGGGGGACGGTGGCCTGGAACCTGTCATCGGTGACCGGGGGGGTTGGACCCGGAACACCGACACTGAGATTCGGGGTGAAGAGGTCCTGGAGCCTGGTGGTGATGGCTCCACTGGTCCCCTGGTTGTCAATTGAGAGGTCCAGCAGCCTGGCCTTTTTGTTGAAGGGTACCGTTACCAGGACCTGGGCTACAAGGTTATTGGCCGTACAGTTCGCAGTAGCCATCTCATTCCTCCCTAGAACCCCTGAAGCTCGGTGTAGTATTCGATAAGAAGGGCCTTCTTCTGCGCCTCAGCCAACTTGGCCTGGTCAGAAACGGGCCCCAATTGGCACTTGTTGATGAAGAGGGTAATAACGACCTTCTCGTAGTCTACTCCATCAACATACGGCGCCAGGACGAACGCCGGCTGGTTGAAGATGGCGTAGAGGAACCAGAGCGGCCCGGTATCGGGGCTATCTGATGGTTTCTTGGCACCCAGATACCTATAGAATGGGCTGCCAAGGTCAGGAAACACTTGCGAGGAACCAACATTGTAGACGTTGGGGTTTGAGGCCCTCGGGATGAACAGTTGCACGAAGTAGTTGCCTTCCTTCAGGCCGATGCCTATCTGGTAGAGGATGTTTATAGCCGCCGGATAAGCCTGTACCGAACCGGCGGTACCCGGAGCCGTACCCGGTGTAGGCGTAAACTGGTTTGAGAGGTCAAGGAACTGATAGTCTCCCCCAGGTAGGATTAGAGCTATGGGGAATTCTGTGAGAACCGGGTTGGATGCCACCTCAAGGGTCTGCCCAGAGGCCCAATCAAAATAAGACCCCGAAGGCCATTTGTTCGAGAACCTTACCCAGGAGCCCTTTTGGAGAAGGACCTCCTTGGCGTCAACCGAGATAGCTGCCCGGTTAAATAGTGGTGAAAGCTCTGTTATCATTTGTCTCCCCCTTTTTCTCTCCTCTCCCAGAGGAATTCAATGATAGGCTTGGGGATAGGACCCAGGACCGACCCCGGGCCCTATCCCCCCAGTAGTTATTCGGTTGTTAAAGCACCGCCAGGCTATTCTCCATCGGCGAGCACGGAGAACACCATCCCGGCAACTTCCGCGGTGGCGGCGACTGCCCAGGGTTGAGCAGGACCAGCACCAACCGTACCCTTCTCCACCGTGATAATGACGTAACTGTCACAGACACCACTTAAGGTGACCGTGAAGTTACCTGCGCCACCCAGTGCTATCGTATTATCACCCGGCGCTAGAGCTTGTGGTGTACCAGCTACTGCGGCAGTTCCAGACACTGCCGTACCGGTTACACCAGGCGGCAAGAACAAGGTAACGTTACCGGCACCACCGACGGCAACCAAATTGGCTCCATTGAATAGAATTGCCGGTAACACAGTCGGTGTCGCTGTACCGGTAAGCAATTGAACGAGTTTCGTCCAGGCAGTAGCGAAGTTGAGGTTCGCCGTGAAGGGGCTGGTCATCCCCACCAGGACTCTTGGGCATATCACGGTCATGGTAGAGCCGTTAGCTACGGTATAGGTATTGGCTATTGCAACACCTACCTGAATTGTGGACGGAGGACCCGCAGTAACCACTGCAACTACTCTGACTTCGGCATGGCCAGCCATATCCCTGATTAGAACTAGCTGGCCTACCCCAAATCCAGTCGTACCTCCATTGGTTACAGGGATAACTACGTTGCCTGCAGCAATATCGGCTCTCACTGCTACTGCAATAGCATCGGCGTCCTTGATGGCGGCGAATTCACCGAAACTTACAGCGAATTGGCCTAGAGCGCCAAGGGTGGGGCTGTTTATGGTCTTGAGTTTGAGCATCTCGTCCCTCCTTTAATCCTCAGCGCCTAGAGTACCTTGTTCTGAGATTGGGCAATGACGATGCCGATAAGCTCGAAGTTAGTGGTGCCCGAATCTCCAGGCATCACATCGACCCGCTGGAGCTTCAACGGAGGGATGATAACCGGTTTCTCAAGCCTGAAGAACGAGATCTCACTGTCGTCACCGAAGGTCCTCTTGATAGACCTTGACACCGGCTGAGGTGGGGCCGCGATGCCGGCCAGGGTGAACTGAATACCCTCGATCTTAGGGGTATAGACCTTCTCGATACCACCCAGGTAGATCATCCCGGCATACTGCCACATGGCCTGGGCCGGAACAATATTGGCAATGGTACCACCGACAAGGCCGGCCTGTGCCCAAGAGAATACCGCACCCCCAGCGCCACCATATAGTCCCCTGGTAGCCGCGGTTGCAGGGCTAAGCAGTGCCCCGCCGACATCCTTCGGTCTCAGCGGCCAGATGTCCAGCTGGGTGCCCTGAGCGAGGATGCCCCCGAAGCTCGACTGAGTCTGCCACTTGACGACCTGGATGGCGGTCAGGATGCTCAGCAGCTCCTCGGCTACCATGTTGGCGATGTCCTGGTGCTGCGTGCTGCGGAACATCATGTCCAGCTTGGAGATGATGGCGTTGGCCTCGTCCTGGGTAAGGGGCGCCAGGGTGATCTGCGAGACAGCCTTGCCCGAGTCAATCAGGGCCTGGTCCCAGTTGATCGAGCCACCCGGCATGTCTTTGATCAGGTTGCTTTGCTTCGCATAGTTGTAGATGCTTCCCACTTGAGTGTCCTCCTCAAATCCCTATTTTTGCTTCTTCTTTACAGGCTACCGCGGCCTCCCTGGGCGCTCGTAGGCTGCAGTATGGAGCTGGCCGGAGCACTGGGGGTGGGGACCGGCGGCTTGAGGCCGGCACCTGGTCCGAACGGCTCGGTCACCTTTCCAGTCACCTCCGCCCCAAATATCTTAGGCAAGCCGGCCGGGAGCGTGGCCTCCAGACCCTTGAAGAGGTTCTTCACGCTAGCTGGAGCGGCCGGCGGCGCAGGCGTTCCCCCCATCTCCGGCAGGGCCCCGGCTATATTGGCCAGCGCCCCCGTCATGCTTACGCCGATGGTGGAAAGGGGAGTGTTGGCCAGGGCAAACTTTGGGACCTCGGCCTGCGTAATGAGCATCCCCTTTGGCGTCGTTGGTATTGGCATTGTTTACCTCCTCAGGAAATGGGGCCCACGAAAGCCCGGCTTCCCCAGGTCTGGCGGAACACCGAACTGCTCCGGCGGCTGGTCCAGGCTCTTGCTGATGCCCTCGCCCGCCGTTTTCAGGGTATCGACGACCCCCTTGCTGCCGAAGTTCTCCGCCGCGTCCACCGAGCCTTTCAGGGCCCGGTCAATAATGCGGTGGGGCCCCTCGACCCCGGCCACCTCCCTGAGGGGCCGGTCCAGGGCTCCCATAACCGCATCCCCCGCCCCCTTGAGCCCGCCGGTTATCGCCCTGCCAACTCCAGCGGCTCCATCGGCTAGCCCATCGAGGGCAGAGTCCACAACCCGATGTGGAGTAGCCATCCTCACCTCCTTTTTTTGGGGTGAGCGGCCAAAGGAAAGGGGTGAGCCTGACCTCAAGCACGCTCACCCCTTTTCGCCGTGGGCAACCTTGCCGAAAGAGAAGCGGTGGGCACCGACCTCTTCGGTCAGGGTTGCCCACCGCTTGACTCTATTGTGAAGCCCTTACGGGCTATTTGTCAAGAGAGTTTCTCGTCCACGTACCGCTTGAGAATGGAGTAGGTCAGGAGGCCCCAGCCGTACGAAAGATCCTTCGCCCCTGCCCGGTCCCCATAGAGGGTCATGGCCTCCTTGACCTCGTCGGTCGTCAGTTTCCTACCCCTTTTCTGGAGAGAGTACTGCTGCGCCAGGGCCACAACGCCGGTACAGTGGGGAGTTGCCATGGATGTCCCGCTGATTGCCGCCAGAGCTGGGGGCCCATCCCTAAACTGCATCAGAGCAATATACCCGGCGCTGGTGGAGAGGATGTTGACGCCGGGAGCCACCACGTCGGGCTTGATGCGCCCGTCCTTGGTGCGGCCGCGGCTGGAGAAGTCGGCAATATTGCCTTGAATATCCACGGCTCCCACCGTCAGCGCAGCCTCGCAGGACCCCGGTGTTCCGATCGTCTCCGGGTCCGGGCCGCTATTCCCGGCAGCGATACAGAATATCATCCCTTCCTTGCTCAAGCCCGATATTATGACATCATAGGGGTTGCCGGGAGCCTCCTCAGACCCCCCAAGGCTCATGCTCACCACATCAGCCCCCCACTCCACGGCATCCGCCATCCCACGGAGGATGGCCGACGTGCTTCCCATGCCCAGCCCATACCCGAGGCACTTGATTGCTATAACCTCGGCGTCCACTGCCACACCTTTCAAGAGGCCATGGATGCTTTGGAAGGGCTTCCCGCTGATGGTGGACTGGACATGCGTTCCGTGACCGACCTCGTCGTAGGGTATCAGTTGCCCCTCTACGGCCGAGCGGCCGCCGGCATAGGCACCCTGGAATAAAAGGTCATAGCTGGTGCCGGTATCCAGCACTGCCACCTTGATGCCCTTGCCCGATATGCCCTCCCCCTCGGCGACATCGGCCCCCACCATCTTTCTTGACTCGGAAGTGGGAACGCGGGTCTTGCCCGCATCTGCCTCCAAAGCGAACTTGAAGGCCATGGCAGGGCCCGTCAGGGGGTTGGACATGAAGAGACGGTGGAACTCGGCAAGTTTCGCCTCTACAGGCAGGACAGGGAGGGTCTTGTATGTCTTCTCGGGGGTCATCGCCACCACTCCCGGGAGAGCTCTCACCCTCTCGACCATCGGGTCCGGGATCTCCACGGTGATGAAGTTGAACTGCTGACTTACGACGGGAAGGCCCAGACCGCCCAGCTGCTGCCTCACCGCCTCGAGGCGTGTTTTGTCAACCTGGACCAGCCATCTCATCTGCGCACCTCCCCCCTCCTGATAAAGGTCTGAATCATAGCAACGCTGCTGAGTGGGCTCTTTTTGTCCCAGTTCAGAAATTCCTTGAATTCTTCTGGGGTAAGCGTTTCGTATATTTTGGCGCCAAAGATGTCCTCCATCCCATCGGCCACTATATCTCCAACCACTGGTATAAGTCCGGGGAAGTAGGACAGGTCCTGTCCAATAGCTGCCTTGAGAGCCTCGCGCCGTCTGTCATCAATTCTAGGGGGTGCTAGGAAAGGTGGCTCAAGTGAAGGTAGCTTAATAGCACCCAAAGGGGTGCCGACCTTCGCTTCTGAGAGGTAAGGTAATTTCTCGTGTACCTTCCTCAACGCTTGTGTGGGTGGAGATTGCTCTATCCTTTGGGCAAGGCTATTTAGAGCGCGGTCCACAGCCCCTTCAAAAGGCAAGGTAGCTGGCAATTTTATTGTTGGTGCCTTTATTTCCACTACCCCTACCTTCTCGGCCTTGCCAGCAGCATGATTAGGCTCGTGCGGTAGTTCTCTGCCGCTTTCTGCATGCGCATCCGGTAGTTAAAGACAGCCTTGTCAACATCGTCAAGGGTCACGGGCCAGCGTGCCCCTGTCACCCTGGGGAGCGGAGGCCCCTCCCAGGGAAACTGCGGCAGTAGCGCCCCTGGCCGCCTTTCTTCTTGAAGCCTCGTCATCAGCATGGCTCCACTAGCCCTCCTTGAGCAGGCCCTCCACCATGGGGGCCAGCTTTTCCAGCCTTTCCAGCAAAGCCATAGCCCCCTTTGATGTCGTCAGTGGCTGGAGGTCCTTGAGCAAGTCGTCCAGCCGCTGGAGGGCCCCCTGGTCATCGAGCTGCTTGACCAGCCGCAGGAGCTCCAGGGCCTGGCCCAGGCCCTGGCTGTCCTTGCCCAGCCTCTCCAACCTCCCCAGTATGCGCTCAACCCGCACCCCCGTCTTCCCCTCCGCCATGTCGGTCACCTGCTTCAACGGGGGAAGGCCAAGGGTTCGCTCTATGCGTTTAAGCAAGAATCCCCACCACAAACCTTATTATAACACCGAGTTTACGGTGCGCTGGATGAAGTCTCTAGCTACAGGCGGGCAATCGGTAAAGGACGTGGGAAGATAGATGCTCTCCCGCAGGTAGGGGGCGAAAGGTTTCGTCATCCTCTCGAACAGGGCCTCCAGGGGGCTGTGGCGGAAGCGCATCAGGAAACGGATGCGCAGCATCAATACCTCCCCTATCCACCGGGCAAGCTGGTTCAGGGTGGGGGAGTTCAGGTTGGTGAGGTAGTAGGTGCCCGGCTCCCTTGTCTGGACTATCTTCTCCGCCACCCAGTCCACCGGGACCAGGTTGAGCGGCAGGTTGCCCCTCCCCTTTATCCTGAAGACCGGCTCCAACACCGGCAGCCCCAGGGCCCCTTCCACCCTCCTCCTCACCAGCTCCGCCCTCCTGTGGACCCTGCATATCGCCCCCACGAACTGGTAGAAGGGCCCCAGGGCCGGCCCTGCCCCATTGCTCGGGGCCACCAGGATAGAGGGCTTGAACACTACCACCTTCAGGCCATGAACCTTGGCCACCGTCTGGACATGCTCCTCAGCCGTCTTTTTGGACAGCTCGTAGGCATTGAGGCCCTGCGTATAGGCAGTGGAGAGGTGATAGAGTTTCGCCCCGCGGTCTAGGCAGAAGCCCACTACCATATCGGTGCCCCCCACATTCGTCTCCCACACCTCCTTTTCTTTCCTCTCCCCCAGGTCGACGAGTGCCGCCAGGTGGTAGACGGCCTTCACGTCCCTGAGCTCCTCCCCCAGGCCCAGGTTCCTGGCCCTGACATCCCCCTGCACCGGGACGAGGCCGGGCCTGGGGGGTGGCGGCCTCCTGGCCAGGGCGTAGACGGGCTCCCCTCTCTCAAGGAGCAGGGGGAGCAGAGCCGATGCCAGCTGGCCCGAGGCACCGGTCACCAGAACAGACACCAGTCAAAAAAGCGGGGTTTTTGGCTTAGAGGGGAATGCACCCCATTTTAGTAGCGTCGCCCCCACTGCCAAGCCTGCACCCAGGCTAATCACCAAGCCCCACTCTCCGGACCTTACCGTTTGATACATAAGCAACTTCCCGACAATACCAATAGAGGCTGACGAGCAGTTACCGTAAAGCCTCAAGGCTTCCCTTGATAAGGTCAGCTTTTCCTCAGGTAGGCCAAGGTCATCGCGGACATTGTCAAGCACGGCTTTACCCCCTGGGTGAATGACCCACCAGGAGATGTCCTCAACCCCAAGGTTGTTTCGCTGGAGTATCCTTTCCAGGACAACCCTTACCAACCCTGGGACTATCTTAGGGACCTGCCTGGTTAGAAGGCACCTTAACCGTCCATCCTGCCACAGGAAGCCCAGGTGCTCCATGTTGGCAGGGTCAAAATAATTCTCAAAGTCTATTATGTATGGGTGGCGGGGGTCATCATCGAAGCCCACCAGCGCAGCTGAAGCTCCATCCCCAAAGATAGCATTGGCCCTTAGGAGCTCATAGTCTCTAGTGGGGTCGGGGTTTGCCCCATCCTCGGGGAAGTAGCAGGTGCTACAGATTTCGCAACTAATAGCCAGTGAGGGTTCCCCAGTGACACATGAGCGGTCATAGGCTCTCATCAAAGCAGGGAAACCACCTTCACACCCGTGGCCAAGGATATTGGTATATGCCACATATGGGCTGAGGCCAAGCTTTCTCGTCAGTCGGTGCATTATGCCAGGGCATTGATAGCCTGTACAGGAGGCAAAGGCAACACCCCCTATATCTTTGGCCTCCCTTCCATCAAGACTAGCCGTAACCACCTCCTCGGTGAGGAATTTGGCCCCCCTTTCGTATTCCTCACAGCATTCCTGCCAGCTGTGCTCCCCTCCAAGGGGGACCCAGAAGTGCCTCTTTTCGATGGCAGCCCCCGTAAAGATAGACTTGAAGTGACCTGGATATCGCAGGGCGGCGAAGACCTCATCCTGGGTATAGCTTCGTTCCGGCACTGCAAAGCCTATGGAGATTATCTTTGGGTTTGGGTTCACAGAGCCCCCCTGCCCTGCAGGTAGTCAATAGCATCCTGAACCGTTTTCAGCTTCGCGGCATCCTCGTCAGGAATTGAGATGCCCCACTTCTGTTCCAATGCTATTACCAGCTCTACCAGGTCCAGGCTGTCGGCACCTAGGTCCTTGGTAAAGGATGCCTCCGGGACAATCCGCGACTCATCAACATTCAGATACTCCAGCAGCAATTGCTTAAGCTGGTCAGGTATGGCCATCATTCCCCCCTATAACCTCGCCCTCATCCCCTGAAACAGTGTCCGATGCCTGATCTCATCCCCCTGGATGAAGCGAACCTGGTTGACATCGTTCTGGTAGAGACCTTGCTGCGCCGGGGGCAGGGTATTCACCCATGCCTGGAAGCTATCTGCCAGCTTCTGGTACATCTGGATAGCCTCTGCCTCATCCCGGATGGCGGCATCAACCGTCTGCTGGAGCTGGAGCTTGCTTTGTTGCATTTTTCCCCTAACCTCCTCCTATCGCCTGCCCTACGACCAGGGCAATTTGGTAGAGAGATATCCCCCCCAGCCCCCACAAGACCCCCCTCTTGGTGTTCTTGTCTATGATAAGAGCGCAGAAGGTCATGGGCACCGCTGCCAGGAGCGTCAGCCAGGTCCAGCTGGAGAGAACCCCCAACCCGATGAGAAAGACTTGAGAAAGGTAAACAAGGGGCAGGAACCAGTGAAAGAGCGCGGAGTGGGGGATGCCCTCATGCCCGGCCAGGGCGCCGATGTTGCGGAGGCCCCTGGGCCAGTTAGGCTCCCAGTCCAGGGCCTGGTCTACGCTCTCCGCCAGGTAGCCCCAAAGGATGAAGAAGGGCACTGAGGCCAGCAACCCCTTCCCCCAGTCCGGCTGCCCCGACGCCGCCATCCCCAGCCAGACGGCGCAGGTGGCAAATCCGAACCCCAGAAAGAACTCGCACAGCCAGTGCAGCTTCCCCCAGGAATAGCCGAACGTGCAGAGGGAGGCCAGGGCCCAGGGCAGCCACACCCAGGGCGAATTCAGGAAGATGAGGGGCACGGCCGACAGCACCCACCACGCCAACGCGTTCGCCAGCACCTCCCTGGGGGAGACCAGCCCCGAGGCGATGACGGACTGGCCTGTCGTGTATGCCTTGGGCCTTGACCTCTCCCCCGGCTCCCCCTTATCAAACCCCGTCCAGGAAAAGTCCAGAAGCGTGTTGAAGGAGTGGGCCTGGGCCATCACCAGGGCCCCGGAGATCAGCACCAGGGCCAGGGGCAGCCCACCGGCCCCCACCAGGAGCCCCCCGAGGGCCACGGCGCAGAGGGCCGTGGGGAGCCCAAACCACCTGGGCAGGACTAGCAGGTGAACCTTTAGTTTTCTCATTAGCTCCTTTCATAGCCCCAGGGCCCAGAGGCCCCCAAAAACGATGGTCGCTGCCACCAGCGGGATGGCCCAGTTGTCGTCCCAGAACCCTTTGGAGATGGGCATGAACCTCTCCGCCGCCGTCGCCGCCAGGGCCGCCGCCACCCCCAGCGGAAGGGGTTTCACGAAGGCCCAGGCAAGCAGGAGGCAGACAGCCAGCATCGCCACGCTCCCCCAGTTCCCCTTTACCTCTCTCTTGTACACCTGGCTCCTCACAATCCCAGTTAGCATGTCGCCCCAGCACATCATCAGAATGCAGGCCACAGCCTCCAGTGGCCTCCCCAGCCACCCCCACCCCACGGCCAGAACAGCCGTGCCGGACAGCGGGAACCAGACCTCCGCGAGGGCGTGCGCCCGGGCCGAGCCACCCACGCCCCGAAAAGCATTGGGCTTCACCACTCTCGCCCCCGCCAGGAGAAGGGTAAAGCCCCCCGAGAGGATGAGGGGCCACCAGGGCTCCGGGAACATAAAGGCACACAGCAGGTAGCCCACCCCACCCACCGCGTGCCCGACCTTCCTTGACAGGTACTGGGGCACCCCCAGGTCCAGGAAAATGTTGGACATCCAGAGGCCGACCAGGACCGCGCCGAGTAGCAGAACAGCGTATGGGAGCTCCTGGAGCATCACCGGGTATACGCTTCCCTGGCAGTAGCCAGGCGCTCGAAGGCCTTCCGCCAGAGCACCCGGTCATGGATGGTGTGCTTCCCCCTCAGGATCAGGTCTCCCCTCTGGAGGGCACGCTCGAACGCCGTGGTATCCCCATCCTGGAAGACCCGGTCGCAGTACTCCAGGAACTGCTGCGGGTCTCTGGCCCAACATACCGTATCCACGCCCGAGATGCTCTCCAGACGGATGATCTCGGTCCCCCGGACCTCGAAGGCGAAGGTCTTGTTCACCCCCTTGATGGCGAAAATGGCCTTCTTGCCCTCCATCTGCTTCTGCTCCTCCTTGGTGGTCAGCCGGCGCGTGAGCTGGCTTATACTCACCAGCCCATCGAAGAAGCGGGTGATCTCAGCCTCGTAGTCCCTGCTCAAATTCCCCTCCTCTCCAGCGCCTTTGACACGAGGTCCATCAGCCTCCGCCCCAGCCGTGAGGGCTTGGGCTCCTCGGGCACGACCACCGGGGTGGCAACCAGCACTCTCTCCGCCAGGGCATCGAAGTGCCCGGCCAGATCCCTCGAGTGGGGAATCACCCCCACCACCTCCACTCCCCACGGCCGGCACGCCTCCTCGATGTCCTCGGGGGTGAGGTCAAAGGTCGCCTCCCGGTGCCCGCATAGGCACTCCCAGTAGGCCTGGTTTACCACCACCCCGAAGATGGGGATGCGCTTGTCCCTCATCAAAGAAAGGCTGCGGAGAAGGTCAGCCCGGGCCATCCTGGAGGGGTGGGTGATAATGATCGTCCCCAGGAGGTCAGGGGCGTTGAGGGAGGCCTGGATCACGGCGCCTGAGGTAGGGGCGGTATCTATGAGCAGGAAGTCGGGGGAGTTCCATCTTATCTCCCCCGGGCGCAGGAGCTCCGTGATCTGCGGGATGGCCGCCTCCTCACTGAGGGTCACCGCCTGGTCGGGGACATAGACGGAGCCCATGGACACCAGCTCAAACCCCTCCGGTGTCACGACTGGGATTATCTGGCCGGAGCCGGTGCCGGTAAGCTCGCCGTTGGCCCCCAGCTCCACATTCAGGTTCGGAGCGAAAAAGTCGCAGTCGAGATACGCCACCTTGTAGCCCCTGCGGGCCAGGGCCCGGCCCAGACCAGCGGTGACAGTCGTTTTCCCCACGCCCCCCTTTATCGCCGAGCATATAAGAGTTCGCATCTGTTCCTTTCGCCTGGGCAACCCCGCCAAAAGAGAAGCGGTGGGCACCGACCTCTCCGGTCAGGGTTGCCCACCGCTTTGGCCCTTAGTATATCAGCCTTGACAAGGGGCTACCAGGGGCGTAGATTATTCCAGGAGCGAACGTCTACAAAAGGGGTGAGCGTGCCTGAGGTCAGGGCTCACCCCTTTCCTTTGGCCGCTCACCCAAAAACGGAGGCATAGATGGGGGCCCAGACGATGAGCGTGAGGTTATCTGATGAGGAGGTAGACCTTATCCAGAAGCTTATGGCGCTGCACCACAAGCTGGGGGACATACCGGAAGCAACGCCCTCGGCCTATCTCAAGTGGCTCCTAGTGGCGGATGTGCAGCGAAGCGCGGAAGAGATCCAGAAAAGGAGACAGAAGATCACGGGATAGGAGGGGGAAAAATGCCCTATATGTGTCCGGAGTGCGAGACAGTATACAGGAGCTGGCCCTTTCTAAAGGGCCACCTGATGAAGGTCCATAACCACCAGGAGCTTAAAGAGGCCACGGCTGAGACCTTCAAGGACTACGGGATTACTGACGAGGAGGCCCAGGAGAGGAAGAAGAAAAAGACGCCGGAGAAGAAGCAGATCACAGAGGTCCCCACCGAACCGGTGGAGAGGCTGGATGCTCTCTTGGACATGAATGGCATAGAGGATGAGGCGAGGGAGCGGTGTGTGGGTATCTTCAGGCTCAACCCCAGCTGGCACTATGACCCTTACCAGGTGGAGCAACTACTGGTGGCCCAAGGTGCCACCAAGCGGCGGGAGCTCGTGGTCTCCATAGTCAAGCAGTATATCGGTGATCTCAAGGTCCCTCCTGATATAGAGGGCTCCACCTTCTCCCAGCCCGGCCGTGGTGGCGGGGCTGGAGCGTATGGCAGGACCTCGGGGGGGGTAGGGGGTGAGTACCCGGGCTATCCCAGGCCCGGGGGGGGAACTGGCTTCGTCACCCACGAGGAGCTCTATAGACAACAGGAGACGCAGAAGCTAGAACAACAGGTCCAGCAGTTGCTGAATCGGACCGCAGAATTGGAAGGGAAGCTGAAACAGAGAGGCCCCCAGGCTGGTGATCAGACTGGTGACCAGAGGACTATGACCATCGCCGACGAGCACGGCAACCCCATGATAGTGCCCTACGACCCTACCCTGATGGACGCCATCCGCAGGGAGCAGGAAGCGAGGGCCAGAAAGGCAGAGCGGGAAGAGTTGATAAACCAGATGACAGGGCTGGGCCTGGGCAAAGGCACCGGGGGTGAAGACGTCAAGGAGGCGGTCAAGGAAGCCCTCAAGCCCTACGAGGAAGAAATTAAGGCGTCCCGGGAGCAGGTCACTAAGCTCCAGGATGAGCTGCGGCAACAGCAGCAGGACCAAACGAGGAAGCAGATAGAGGCAGCCCAGGAGGAGGCCAAGGGCGCTAAGGCGGAGGCGAGGGAGGCCAAAGAGATGGCAGCGGCCGCTGCCAAAGGGGACAAAACCATGGCCGACTACCTCGGCGAGGCGGGGGTCGAGGCCAAGGACGCGATCCAGAAGGCGGCTAAGGACATCAAGGAGGGCCTGACGGATGCTGGGGAGAGGGTGGCCAGCATTGTCACCGGCAGGGCGCCCGTCAGGCGGGAGGCGCCCAAGAGCCCCGGCGATATAGCTGCTATAATAGGGGCGGAGGACGAATTTCTGGCCAAGCTCCAGCCGAAAGGAGGATAAATGCCGCCTAAGCTGCCGAAGCTCCCCGGGCTGCCGGAACCCCCCGAGCCCCTAGAGGACATCTCCAACCTTGAGCAACAGGCCGATGAGGCTCTCAAGGGCCTTGAGGCCCACGACCCCCTGGAGGCCATCGAGAAGGGGCTCTCGAAAGCCCAGCAGAGGCTGGACTCTTTAGCCGACGTGGTGCTCCGCCCCGTGGGCAAGCGACGCAAGAAGGGCTGACCTTCCCCCGTGGGACCTGCAGATGTCATCGTAGAAAACATCATCGCTCAGGAAATTGGCTTTACGCTGAGGCAATCACAGTATTTCCAAGCCAGAGCCAAAGTGGGGGCGGTTGTGGTCCCGGCAGTTTATCAGCCTGTCATAGAGCCAGCTGAAGGCCGCTTGATAGCCATTTTTGTTGAGCCCGGTGCGGCGCACCTCGTTTTCCAGGACGAAATAGCCCCCGTGGCCAAACTCGACAGCAGGTACAGAGAGATAAGACGGGGGGTCTTTGGGCGGACACATGATGTGGAAAGTGTGGAGTTTATCGATGGCCAAATCAGTTTCCCGGATGCGAGTAGCGGCCCCTTCAACCTGTATGAAACGAGCTTCCATTTTAAGACGAGTGAAGCTTATCAGGCCGCCATATACTCTAACACCTGGAACCACCTCATGTCCGCCGGGCCTCAGTGGTATATTGCATTAAGGGGTGGATATCAGAAGTTTGATGCCCCGGTATTCGCAGGTGGGAGACAGGAAGCCGAGCAGTTGGTTGACATCGCCCTCCTCAAGCCCCTAAAATGAGGGCGGAGGGAAGACGTGCACTGGCCAAAGTTCCCGCCCACCTGGCAGGACTTTCACCCCGGAGACCCCAATAGGGGTCAGCCCCCACTTCCGGCCTTCCTTATGAATCCCCGCGCCCCAACCTGGATACCCTTCGAGCTCCGCCGTAGCCTAGAGGGAAAATACGGCACGTGGGCAACGCGGCGGGCCGAATCCTCTATGCCACGCTCAGCCACCCCGGAACAGATCGAGACGGCTGCTAAGGCTCTCTACGAGGCCTGGACCTCCCGCCTCGGCTGGGGCCCATCTTGAAACCACGGGACTTGCTCCCCGCCCCACCCCCAGGGCCACCCATCCCCCGCTTCCTCATCCGAGAAGAACCCACAACGAGCCAGCTGCCCCAAACCCACCTCACCCGGGAGGATGTCAGGGTAGAGCTGTGGGCGGAGCGGGACCGGCTGCACATCGGCATCCAAGACAAAGAGACCGGGGACTACATCGTGAGCTGGTGGGATGAGGAGGCCTCGCAGATGTTCGACCAGGGCTTCTTCTACGACCCTGGTCCCATGGGGTGGCGAATACCAGCGGAGAAGACAAAGTTCGAGGAAAGTGTCCTGGCCTACGCGGAAAGTATGGGGATCCTTTCTACGGGCACTCCTGGCGCCATAGAGTATTATTTCTTGCTAAGCAATAACGAGGTAGTGTCTGTGAAAGCTGCGAATAGCACCGAGGCCAGGGAAAAGATAGCGCGTCAGTTGCCCCATTATGGTTGGAGTGTTAGCGTAGTGAAAGAAATCCCACCCCCAGCACTCTCCCCGCAGACCCAGCCCTTCGCGCCCCCGGGGGTGGACAGCGAGCTTGAGTCCCTGGTGGAGGCCAAACGGAGGGAGTGGGAGGGGAAGGGGTACCCGCCTAGCCTAATAGCCCGGGCCCTCACCATGGCCAGGGAGTGGCCCGCCAGCATGTTCGCCAGCCGCCTCTACCAGGCAGTTAGGGGCACCCCGGCAGAGCTGGAAGCGCAGCGACAACTCTACCGCATGGGCCTGGATGTCGCCCAGCGGTGGATAGAGGCAATGCACCGGTCCTAGCTGGTCCTAGCACTGAGATGGCGGGAACCTTGACCCAGGCGCTCTTCCCTTTTCCTCTACGGAAGGAGAACATTGGCACAACCCCTCCTTGAGGATGTCTTCTCCCTCCTCGTCAACTCCATAGGGCTGGCGGCCCTGGATGCTACCCTGAAGCCCGGGGTGGCCGGCCAGTGGGTCCAGGCCATTGAGGGAAGGGTGCAGGCCACGGGGAAGTTTAGCAAGTTCGCTGTCATCTATACCCCGGTCCAGCCGCCTCCCTTCTTCTGGGACTACAACTGCCAGCGGTGCCGGTTTTGGCAGGAGGGCAACAGCTGCAAGGTAGTGGGCGGCTTCGTCGCCAGGGGGGGCTGGTGTGCCATATATATGCCCCCGGACGGGGTCAGGCCTTTCACCTGGCCAGGGAGGGTTGTCCAGGACCTGCCTACCTGGACACAGGAGACACCCCAGGCCATCAAGCAGTGGTTTGATACGGGTGTACCAAAAGAGCTCGGGCCTCTCGCAGGTTTGCTGGGTGCCCTGGGCCTTGTACTTCCGGTGGTTCCTCCATGAAGCCCACCTTTCCACCCCGGTTCCAACAGTGGCGGCCTGGCCAACCCCTGGAGCAGCCGCCCCTGCCCTTCTGGCTCAGGCAGGAGATAGCCAGCACCCCCAGCCCGCAAGACATAGTTCTGGCCCAGAGGCTCGTGAATCAGGGGCAGACCGAGATGGCGAGCCTGATGGCCCAGGAGTTGCTGAGGGGCATGACCCGGGTGGAGAGGGTGGAGAACCCGGCCCTGACGGCCTACCTCACTGGCGTGGGGAATCTAAGATCAATACCAATGCCCCTTCGCCCGGTCCTCTCGCTACGGCTCTACCGGGACGCTATGTTCAGGACCTACGGCCTTACCGAGCCTGAAGTCATGAAGCTGGAGGTGTCTATCCGATGACGGACAACAACCCTTCAATGTCGCCGTGCTCCCGCCGGGGCTCGGTCCCTCTGATGTCGTTTAGCAGGACTTTCATGGGCCTCCTTCACATGGAGTTGCTCAGGGCAGATGAACTGTATATCGGCCGGGCCCCCGGTAACCTCCATCAGAGCCCTCCGGGTAAGGGAATAAAGGCTGCGGTTGAGGTTGTCCACAGCGAACCGTGACTGGACCTCCACGACAAGGAGTCCGTCCGGATCATAGCCCAGGCCCCTGGACCCCTTCAACCAGGTGGCGAAGTTCGCCTTAGTCATGTGGCGCTGCAGGCGGGCCATGACCTTCTTCCAGTGCCCCCGTGCCTCGTTCCCCCGTGTCACTGTGACAGTCACGTGACCCTCTCCTTCTCCTTCTCCTTCTTTAAGGGGGGAGGGGGGAACGTTGTTAAGAGAACCAAAACGCCGGGCCCGGGACTCCCTCTGGCGCTCGGCCATGCCTTCTGGGGTGAGCCAGTGGGGGAGCGCCTGGTCCGTGGCCCAGTTGGTGAAATAGAGGGTTTCTATGTTCCATGCCAGGGGGCCCGCCGCCACCATCTTGGTGACCATGCTCTCCAGGACAGCCTGGTCGTCGTTATCGAGGTGAAGGCACTTACCTATCTGAATAAGGGTTAGGGGATGGCCCCCGCTGCTGAGTCTGCCATCTGCATTGAACTCACCGGCCAGACCTTCAAGGGAGAACCATGCGCCTCTCTCTGCCAGGGTGAGTTCCAGAAGCACCGGGTCATGGATGGCTCCCACCCAGTGCTTTATCCAGGGGAGGTGGCGAGGCATCGGCTAGGCCCCTGGGGAGGCCTGCCCCCCTACCTGAGAAAACCGCCCCTGGGCCCCGGCGAGGGGTGGGATACTGGTCCCCCCCCGAAAACGGCCGCTGGGGGCCTGTTGTATCTGGAGCCCCCGCCCCGGCCCCCCTTTGGTTCGCACTATATTGGTTATGACTACTGCCCTCCCTATCTGGGCCGGCGCTTCGGCTACAAACTCTCCCTACCCTCGGGCCTGTATTTGGGGTTTACATAAGCCTCCGGAAGGGGTCTGTGGCCAGCAGCCCCCTCTTTTGGCGCTATTCAGTTCCGCCCGGCCGGGGCATGGGTAAAAAGGGGGCGGCGCCAAGCCTTAAGGCTTGACACCGCCCCAGAGATTATCCTATCTTAGAGTTGAGGTCACAGAGACTTCTCCTCTGATGGCCCCGGGGTACCGCCGCCCGCCCCGGCCCGACTGCCAGGGCGGCAGCCTTTTTCAGGGCCAACCGCCAGTTTAGTCCCCCCCCCGCCTGGGGTGTCAAGGGGTCCGGGGGGCATCCCCAGCCCCCCAGGCCTCCTGAGAGGTGGCCTTCTCCCAGGGGGTAAGGGTGTGTGTATACCGCCCCATTCCCCTGCCCCGGCCGCCTCCCATGCCGTGGCCCGCCCCGTAGTCAAAGAGGGCCTGAAGAAGAGAGGGCTTCCACCGTGGGTCGCTGAGCAGAAAGATGTTGAACTTGAGGGTGGGGCTCTCCACAAATTCCGCCTCCCGGAAAGAGGAAACTCGCCCCTTTCGGTAGATGTCAAAGTGGGTGGGCCACCGGTCAACCTCCACCTTACCCTCAAGGTAGGTACGCTCCGGCCTCACAAAGAGGGTCTTGTTGATGAAGGTCTGAAGCCCCCAGAAGCCCAATGCACGGCTGAGGGCGTCCCCGCAGTCCCGGATATGGCCCTTGATGAAGTTGTCGTGGAGGAAGGCCCCTTTCTCGTCCCGGCGGAAAACCGCCCTCTGGGGCAGCTCCTCGGCCTCGGGCGCCGTTGCCCCCACCTGCTCCAGGACCTCCTCGGTGAGCTTATCCACAGGGGTGATAGGCTCGCCGGCCGCCACTCTCGCGGCCAGCACCGCCTCTGAGGGCATCCGGTCTATCATGTAGCCCACCCCCTGGGGGTTCTGGGGGGAGGTGGCATGGAGCGGCCCCTTTATAGCCATCTCCACGCCCACCCTCCAGAACGAAACCTGGTAGCTTGCTTCCTTTTTTGGCATTTAGACCTCCTTCCCATTCGCCAGCCTGCCCGTACCTCACCTGCCCGTCCGCCAGCCTACCCTCTCCTCACCTACCCGTCCGCCAGCCTCTCCTCGCCCCTCCGGGCCTTTCGCCAGCCTGCCCGACCCCCACCGGCCCACACCCGTCCGCACGCCAGCCTGTCGGGCCAGCCTGCCCTTGCCAGTCCTTTCCCTGCGCCAGCCTAGCCGTCCCCCTCCCTGCCGGCCCTTGCGCCAGCCTAGCCTGCCCGTTCCGCCCCCATCCATCCGCCAGCCTCTCCGTTCCTTCCCACACGCCAGCCTGCCCCTCCCCTGCCGGGCCATGCTGTGCCGCCCCGTTCGCCAGCCTGTCCCTCCCATACCGGAATACGCCGACCTGTCCTGTCCCTTCCTAGCGCCAGCCTGCCCTTGCCCGCCCATCCCGTCCCCTTCGCCAGCCTGACCTCCATGCGCCAGCCTAGCCCATCCCCCCCTGTCCTACCCATACGCCAGCCTATCCCACCCCAACCCGGCCTTACGCCAGCCTGCCCATACCGAGCCCTACCTGCCCTTTCCTGTCCGCGCCACACGCCAGCCTATCCAACCCCGGCCTTACGCCAGCCTGCCCGACCCCCACCGGCCCACACCCGACCGCACGCCAGCCTGTCCTATCCCTTCCTAGCGCCAGCCTGGCCTGCCCCTTCCAAGCCTTGCCCTTCGCCAGCCTGCCCAACCCCATCCTCACGCCAGCCTTCCCCTTCCTTTCGCCAGCCTACCCGTACCTCACCTGCCCGTCCGCCAGCCTGTCCCTCCCATACCGCGCCCACCGCCAACCTGTCCGTCCCCCGCCCCACCCTGCCGCGCCTGCCCGTGCGCCAGCCTGCCCCCCCTTGCCGAACCGTCCCCTCCGCCAGCCTCTCCGTTCCTCTCCGGACCTTTCGCCAGCCTGCCCCTACCCTGCCGGGCCTCACGCCAGCCTGCCCAACCCCATCCTCACGCCAGCCTGCCCTTGCCAGTCCTTTCCCTGCGCCAGCCTGGCCTGCCCGAACCTTGCCCTTCGCCAGCCTGCCCTGTCCTACCCATACCCAACGCCAGCCTCTCCGTCCCGCGCCTGCCCGTGCGCCAGCCTACCCTCCCCTCACCGTCCCCTGCGCCAGCCTCTCCGTTCCTTCCCACACGCCAGCCTGCCCCTCCCCTGCCGGGCCGCCGCTGCCCCCCCGTTCGCCAGCCTACCCATACCATCCCCAGCCCGGCTGTTCGCCAGCCTGCCCTCGCCCCTCCCTTCCGTACGCCAGCCTGACCGTGCCCTTCGCCAGCCTGCCCTAGCCGGGCCCGTCCGTTCGCCAGCCTGTCCTGCCCCCCCCTTCCGCACCCTGCGCCAGCTAGTCTCCTGCCCCGGGCCTCACCCCGTCCCTGTTTCCCGCCGGCGTGCTCCGGGTCTGACAGGCAATGTGCCAGGTCTTCAGGACCACCGGCGCGTGGTCAGGGGCAGTGACGATCCCTTTGACTAGAGGTTGCGGCACGCCCCGGTACACCACCAGCTGCCCGACATGCCTTGTCGGCCGGGTCCACGCCCCCATGGCTAGGCGGCCATTCCGGTAGGGCACATACATCTTCAGAGGACCACTCAGCCACCCCACCGACCGCTGCCAGCGGGGCGCACGGTAGACTAGTGCTTTCCGCTCATCCACAGGCCAGCCCTCGCTGCGGAGGACCCGCTTGTATGGAATAAAGAACCAGTCCCCCTGGCGCTTCACCTCTAGGTCGGTGGCCAGGGCCTCCCGGATCATCTTCGGCATGAGCCAGGCGAAGGCCTCATCCACCGTCTCAAGCCGGCTGAGCACTGGCGCCACGAAGGGGTGCCCGTCGTCCATGCCCACCAGGAACCGGGTCCGAGCGGGGGCTGCGTGGCCCTCAGCGTGGACCCAGCAGTGGACCAGGATGGCCGTCTGGCCCACGCTGAGAACCCTCACCTCCTGCCGGTGCTGGTGGGTGGTGCGGCCCTCCCGCCTTGTCCAAGGAGAGGCTCCTCCACCATAGGTGTGTCTGCTGTAGCGTTGTTTGCAGCTGCCCTCCCAGAAGACCACCGAGCCGTTCTGGACCTCTGGCTGCTTGATGACACCCGGACACCGCCAGCCGTGAAGATGTCCTGGGGTACCTCGGATGGACCCCCACCAGGGCCAGACCACGATGGGGATTCCGAGGAGCTCCCCCAACTGGGGTAGGGTCAGGGGCCGAGTTTCAACCTGAAGACTGGTTTCTACTTGAAGGGTCATTTCCTTCTCCTTTCTCAGCACAGCCGCTGCACAGGTCCGGCTCCACCCAACGACAGGGTCCCTCGGGGGTATCGCAGGCATCCATCTGGGTACAGCCGCAGACCCGGCACATCTGCTCATCAGTGTGGGACGGGCAGAAACACCCGCAACCCGGGCTTTCCTCGAAACGCTTCAGGACCCAGCCCTCCGGGAGGGAGCCGTCTTCTTTAGCCGGCTGCCCTATCCCGCATGGGCAGGTGTAGAATGGCGGGTCCGCACACGGCAGCGGCGTCACATCCTGCACCTTCAGCCGCCACCTTCCTGACCCCCGTTCCTCAATGCTGACCACTTTCAGGTGCACTACCTCCTCCGGCTTGAAGTAGTGGGCCTTATTGAGCTCCAGTGTTATCATTGCTTACCTCCTTTCTTACAGCCCCGGCAGCCGGCCGGATTGGCTCGTCTGCGAGGTTTGCCGCTTGTTATGGTTGTCGCTATATTTCAACATGAGCTGCACGACCCGCCGCACCTCATCCTCCGTAGGGCCGGTCATGAGCTGCCACACCCCGCGGGCCTTTCTGACATCTCCCAGGTTATAGTCGTATGCGAGTTGCCCGATGAGGACCGCCAGAGCCGGCGGGCAATCCTCAGCCCGGCTCAGGAAGCCGTGACAGACATCGATGAATTCGTCTCGGGTGTACATTGGGAAACGAGCATGCAGGGCGAAGCGAGACAGGAACTCCCGGGGCATCTTCACCGAGCTGTTGCAGGCAGCAAGCACCATCGTCTCCAGCCTGATCCCCCGGGACTTCCGGCTCTTGGTTTCCAGCACCTCCCCACTCTCCATCAACCCCAGGAGCACCGAGTAACACTCGTTGTCCATCTTGTCGGCCTCATCCAGGAGCAGAACTGGGGGCTGGTGCTCGAAGAGGGCATCGGAGAGCCCGGCCGCGGAGGTGCGGGAGCCAAAGGCGATATACGCATCCGGGACGGCCGAGCGCACGCCCTCCAGCAGGAGCGATTTGGCGCAGGCCGGCGGCCCCTCCAGGAGAAAGTTGACCCGCCGCTGGGACTCGATTGCCCGGGCTATAGTGAGTTTCAAGTCCTCGAACCCCACGACCAGGTCCATGGCCTCCAGGATGGAGCTAGCGGGCACCCTGGCGAACTCATGCTCCATAGCCGTTGCCCACACAAGGTCGCGCCCCTTTTCGGTCAGCTTATACCTGGTTGGATAGCTTGCGGCCTTGAAGGCGACGGTGACCAGGCCCTCGTCCAGGAGGCGCTCGATATCTTTCCTCGAGGCGCCGACTTTGTAGTACTCCCAGCTCCTGAGAGCCGGCGGCCGCCGGTCCCTGGTGTCATTCTCCCGGTCATAGGCCCGTCGCAGGACTTCCATGTCGTTCATGGCGGCGCAGGCCCCCTCCTCACGCAGTTCGGCTCATCGCAAGGGGCAGCCCCGCACCTGGGGCAGGCAAGGTATTTGAAGCCCCAATGTCTTTTCCCCCTCATTCGCCAGACATAGCCTCTCCAGCCGCAGCTCCGGCAATGGGCCCTCTTCCAGCCCCAGCGGAAGAATATCCAGGTGTTCACCCCTTTAATCATAATTAAATGTCTCTTGGCTCCATCATTCTCGCTTCTCTGGGGGCTTGAAGGGAAGCGCTAAAGCCTGGAAGATGGACTCCTCCGTGTCCCCGGCGATGCGGTTGCCCCTCGCGTCCACCAGGCCCTGGCCATCAGCCTTGAGCTGCAGGCCCAGGGACCTGGCCCGGGTGCAGAGCCGGACATTGTGCCTTGTGGACCCGGTCCTGATGAGAAGGAGGGTGGCCCAGGTCTCCTCGGTGGCGATGTAGATATCCACGAGGGCACCTTTGTAGACCAGGCGCCGGATCTTGGGGCCGCCAAAGTCGCACCCCAGCTCCCGCAGCTTGCAGTCCAGGAGGGGCAGGTCCTTGGGGATGATCAGAAGGTCAATGTCCTTGACAATTGGCCGATGGCGCCGGATGCTCCCCACGACCTCGAACTTTTTGGCGACGGGGGAGAGCTCGGCCATGAGCTCGGCGGCGGTCTTCTTGGCAAACTCCAGCTCCATCAAGGACCTCCTAGTTCTTGCTGGGCTGGATGGTGTTGAGCACCGAGGCCTCGGGCAGGACGTCCCTCACTGCCTTCAGGGTAGCCTGGAGGGCGATCTCTCTGGTGGCGGGGGTGTCGGGCAGGCCCACCTGGCGCAGGAGGGTGGGGATATCGATCTGGAGGTTGCCCTGGGGGTCCAGCCATATGAAATGGTTGGGGCCGAAATAGACATTGCCCTTGCCGTCCTTCCAGCGGCCACCGGGGGTCATGTTATGGCTCACAGCGGCTTATACAGGGAGAATATCTTTATCCTTGCCCCGCTACCGTCGTAGACCCAGACCTGGCTCCCGCAGGCGATGACAAAGCCCTTAAGGGGGCTCCCCTCCAGGGCCCAGACGCGGGCCCCGCTGTCCACCGTTCCCTCGTAGGGTGCACAGGATCCCACATAGAGGAACTGCCTGTCCCCACCAATGCGGTCGCTGAGCCACTTCTTGGCTCGCTCCACCAGGGCGTCCAATGCCTGTTGCTCGACCATCATCTGGCCACCTCCA